>Ga0224525_1000114_pt1 | contig 42214 bp, 38 predicted proteins | sample CFST100metaG_FD_179874 | JGI IMG/M metagenome (GOLD analysis project Ga0224525, IMG submission 179874) | Peat soil microbial communities from Stordalen Mire, Sweden - C.F.S.T100 | ecosystem: Environmental > Terrestrial > Soil > Wetlands > Peat | place: Sweden: Norrbotten County, Stordalen Mire...
GCTCTACCACTGAGCTAACGGAGGATTATGGCTGGGGTGACTGGGATCGGACCAGTGCATAACAGAGTCAAAGTCTGTTGCCTTACCACTTGGCTACACCCCAATGAAAGAGTGGTGGGCGAAGATGGATTTGAACCACCGAACCCGGAGGAGCTGATTTACAGTCAGCCGCGTTTGGCCACTTCGCTATTCGCCCACAGATTTCGACCGCACGTCAATTGGATGGTGGATGCTAGAGGGTTCGGACCTCTGACCCCCGCCTTGTAAGGGCGATGCTCTCCCGCTGAGCTAAGCATCCGCGTAGCCGCGCCGCCTAAACGTGCGGTAATAAATATACCATCGGGATAATAGGCCGTCAATCGAATTAAAATGGCAAAAACAGGCTCTTTTTGGAATAGACCGCGAAAGGTCGGACTTTCCTTCGAAGAAGTTCATCCCAATGCCTTAGAAAAGAAAGAAAAAGCGCTTCGAGGGGAAGCGCGATTTCCTTTTTTGACCGCGATCAAAAACCTGGTTTGCCGAGCAGGTGGAACATATTCTTCTTATAGACCTCGACACCGGGCTGGTCGAAGGGGTTGACGCCATTGAGATAGGCGCTCATCGCGCAAGCCCGCTCGAAGAAGTAGAAAAGATAGCCCAGATGATAGGCGTCCATCCGTTCCAGTTCGAGGACGACGTTGTTGTTTTTGGCGACTTCGGTATGGGCGGCCAGCGTTCCTTCGAAAGCCCGATCCTGGATATTGCCGAGCGATCGCCCCTCGAGGTAATTGAGGCCGTCGAGATTCTCCTCATCGTGCGGGACTTTGATGTCGTGGCGGTGATGGGTGAGGTGGAGCGTGGTCTCGAAGAAGACGGGACTGCCATCTTGGATGAATTGGCCCATCGAATGGAGATCGGTCGTGAAAGTCACGCTGTCGGGGAGCAGGGATTTATGCTCCTTGCCCTCGGATTCGCCATAAAGCTGCTTCCACCATTCGCCCAACTGGACGAAAGAAGGGACGTAGGTGACGAAGAATTCGACGGCTTTGTGGTAGCGGCTCCACATTTCGTGGCGGATGACGGCGTACCGGTAGGCTTCGTTTGCCGATAAATCGCCCGTGGACTCATCTAGGCGGGCCGCCGCGCTGCCCTTAAGGATTTCCTCGGGGTCGATGCCGGCGCAGGCGATGGGGAACAAGCCAACCGCGGTCTGGACGCTATAACGCCCCCCGATGTCATCGGGCAGAACGAAACGGACATAGCCTTCTTTTTTGCATAACTCCAAAAGCGCGCCTTTTTTGGCGTCGGTGGTGGCGATGATGGCTTTGCGGGCCGCGGCCACGCCGTCGCGCTGCTCCAATAATTCGCGCAGGAGACGGAAACTGACCGAGGTTTCGGTGGTGGTGCCGCTCTTGCTGATGACGTTGACCGCGAATTTCTTGCCGCGGAGATATTCAATGTTCTCCGAAAGATAGGTCGGATCGAAAGTCTGACCCATATAAATGATCTCGGGTTTATGGCCGCGGACATTGCCATTGAGGGCTTCGATGGCGGCTCTGGCCCCTAAATAAGAGCCTCCGATGCCGCAGACGACGAGCACGTCGTAATTGGCGCGGACATAGGCGGCGGTCTCTTTGATTTTCCGGAGTTCTTCCTTGTCATAATCGACGGGCCAATCGACCCAGCCGAGGAAATCGTTCCCGACTCCGGTTTTATGGATGATCCGCTCATTGATTTCGGCGACTTTTTCCTTGTATCCAAGAAAATCAATCGGATCGACGAGATGATCCGTTTTCACTGCGATAACCATATTAGACGTTCTCCTTTTTATTTTCTTCTTCGACCCATTCCGGGAGCCTTTTCGCAAGGCCGTCGAATGAGATTGAGACAGCATCAACCCGCTTTTTCGAGAGCGGCTTTTTCCGCTCGGCCGGCGTCATCTTTTTGAGCGAGACTTTCATGAAATCCTGAGTCTCATCGCACGCAATGACTTTGACCTTATATATATTACCCACTTGGACAAAGCCTGTGAAGTTTCGCACAAAGGTTTTTGAGAGCTCGCTGATATGAAGGAGACCCGTCTTCCCGCCATCGAAAAGCAAAATCGCGTATTTGGGCATGACCCTAACGACGGTTCCTTCGATGGCATCGCCTACTTTGTAGGACTTCATTTTTTTAGTCCTTTCTCAAAGGCGGCCGCATCGGAAGGCTCCGTGATTTTCAGATTGTTTTTATCACCCAGGACGACGTGAGGGGCCAAACCGATCAGGCTCAGCGTCAAGGAGCCTTCATCGGTGTAATTTTTGGCTCTGTCTTTGGCCTTTTCGAAAGCCTCTTTAAGATCGCTCAGACGGAAGGCTTGGGGGGTTTGAAGAAGATAAACCTCTTGGCGCGGAAGGTAGCCATCGATCAGCGAGGGTTCCTTGCAAATGGCCACCGAATCGTCGGATTGAAGGGCGGTCACCGAAGCTCCGAAAGAAGAGGCCGCGGCGATATTATCGTGGATAAGACGGGCCGTGAGACTGGGCCTGTCCCCATCGTGAAGCAAAACGATCGAAGAAGGTTTGGCGCCTCTTTTGATGAGATAGCGAAGGGCTTCGCGGGCGCTCTCGGAACGGGTGGCTCCGCCTTCGATGATCCCGTGGTCTTTGATCAGTTTCTCTTCGGCGATCAAACCCTCGGCTGTTTCTATCAAGCCTTGGGGCACCACGTAGACGATGAAATCGATGTCTTGGGAATTCTCGAGGACCCTCGCGGCATAAGAAAAAAGAGGATGGCCTCCCATCCGGAGGAATTGTTTGGGGGTGAGGCTATGAAATCGCTCGCCGGACCCCCCCATGAGGAGGATGGCGCAGCGGGTAAAAGAAAAACTCTCTTCCATAACGCGCCTATTGTAGCATCGGGAGAGAGTTTCGTCCTAATCAATCGATGGGTTTGTCGTGGTTCTCGCGTTGGCCCAAGGACTCGTTGATGGCGACGCCTTGGATGATGAGTTGAAGGACTCTTTCCAATTCCTTGCCTTCGCGGTAATCGGCCTGGCAGACATAATTGACGCGGCCGTCGTCATAAAGGCCTTGGACTTTGTCTTCTTGGCCCTTTGGATAGACCGCGATCGATTTGCCGCCGTTGTTCTTGGCGATGATCATCGAAGGGATGTCGGTCATCCCGTCGCCGATGTAGATGATGTTGCTATAGGGAACGCGCCGATCGGGGCGTTTCTCGTTGACGCCGACATCATCCGTGACGTCGTAGACGCCTTTGGAGATCCGGAAGAAATACTGGGTCTTTTGGGTGAAATTGATGACAAGTTTGGGCCAAATTGGCTCATGGGTCGTCGGATCGAAGAGATATTCGCAGCCATAGACGACTTTGAACTCTTTGGCAATGGCGCAGCCGTCGATGATTTCCTTGTTTCCCGACGACACAAGATAATGCTCCACTTTGACGCCGTGCTCGGTTCCGAAGTCATTGATGCGTTTGAACCAGGCGAGGACGCCGGGGAAGAATTCGATGTTCTTGCCCATCGTATTGAGCCATTCGGGCGTCATCTTGAGGCCTTTTTCCTTGGCGACTTTCACCATCATGTAAAGATAGGATAAAGTCCTCTCCACGCCGGACGTATTGGAAAACTCGGTGGTCAATCCCCAGAATTCCCCGGGCGTCATCCCGATAGCGGGGATGAACGAGAAATTCTGCATGTCCGAAATGGCCAAGGTGGAATCGAAATCGTAGAGAATGGCAACGATGGGTTTTTTCATTTTGAGGTTAAGCCGGCGTTTTCCGCTCAGCCCATTAGTTTAGCCCCCGTTCATTTCTTCGTCAAATCGCCTCTTTTGGCCCAGGTTTCGCTGAATATTTGCCCTTTGGGCCCCCGTCCCCTAGAATATGGGCATGCAAGAATGGCAGATTATTTTGGATATCCTCGCTGTGGTCGGGCTTTTTTATCTCATCAGTTTCTTTTTTTGCCTCTCTGGCCTTTTGGCCTTTCGGAAAAAACTCAAGAAGCGGATCATCGCCCTTTCGGTTCTTTTCGCCGAGAAAAAAGACCTTCTCCTTTCGATGTACGCTTTATTCGATAAGGCCGCCGCCCACCTCGACAGCGTCGAAAAAGACAGCGCCGCCAAAGTCCGGTGGCTCAAAACGCAGGTCGTCAAGGAAGCGGAAATCGAAGAGGTCGACTCGATTTTGAACGATCTTCAGAAACGGCTGACCCTCTTGGCTGAGGCCGAAAGCTATCTCAAAGCCGGCGAGGATTATCAGGTCTTCAGTTCGGCCTTGAAAGATTTGGATGCCAATTATCGGCGCATCGTGGCCGTCTATAATTCCGAGGTCTCAGGTTACGAATATTGGCGGAGGTCGCCTTTCTTCTTCATTCTTTTTTGGGTTTGCGGCTTTCGGAAACGGAATCATCTGTCCTAGAAAACCAACTCATAGTCGACGAGCCCGTCGTAGAAATCTTTTTCATGGCTCACGATGATGACGCTTCCGGGGAATCTCTCGATGGCGTCGAATAAAGCGTCTTTGGCTTTTTGGTCGAGGTGATTCGTCGGCTCATCAAAGATAAGGAAATTGCTTTTTTTGAGGGTCATGACGGCAAAGCGGGCTTTGGTTTCTTCGCCGCCCGAAAGCTCCTCCATGGGGCGGATGGCCAAATCTTTGCGGACCCCGACGGCGCCCAAGGCGGTTCGGATGGCCGTGTTCGTGAGATCGGGATAATGGTCATGAACGTAATCGAACGGCGTTAGCTTCCCATTGGTTTTTTCGTCCTGATCGAAGTAATTGACGAGCGTGCCTTCGAGCCATTTGAAGTTGCCGCCGAGCGAGGGGATTTTATCCAAGATCGTTTTGAGAAAAGTGGTCTTGCCCACCCCATTTTGGCCTAAAATGGCGATTTTCTCGCCTTTGAGGAGGGTAAAGGAAATCGGACTGAGAAGAGGCTCGTCATAGCCAATCGACAGATTTTCGACGATCAAGGGCTTTTGACCGACATCGTGGGTGAAAGGAAAGGAAAAAAAGACTTTGCCTTCTTCCTTGCCGGGAGCATCCATGACCTTCAAATGGGCCAGCTGCGACCGGTGGGATTTGGCGGCTCGGGAGGAAGTGGCCCTCACGATATGCTTGGCGATGAAAGTCTCTTCTTTTTTGATATAGCGCCGCTGGGCTTCGTAATTCTTCTCATATTGCTCTTTGTCGAGGGCGTGCTGAGTCACGAAATATTCGTAATTGCCTTTGTAACGGGAGATGGTCTGATTCTCGAGGACGAAGACCACGTTGGCGATTTTCCGCAAAAACGCCTGATCGTGGGAGACGACGAGGAAAGCTTTGGGATAATTCGTCAGATAGGAAGCAAGCCACGCTACCTGGGTCTGATCGAGGAAGTTCGTGGGCTCATCCATGAGGAGGACATCCCGTTCCTCGAGCAGCATCTTGGCGAGGTAGGCTTTCTCCCGTTGGCCGCTGGAAAGGGCATGGAGCGGGGTTTCGAGATGCGTCTTATCGAACCCGAGGCCATCGGCGAGCCGCCCGACTTTCTCCTGGATCGAATAGAAAGAGGCGTTGTCGAGCTCATCCTGAAGCCGCTGGGCCTTGGCGAGGATCTTCTCGAAATCGAGGGGGTCGGCGGCGCTTTCCTCGTAAAGCCTCTCCATGGCCTTTTCCTTGTCGAAAAGGGCTTTGTAAACTCCATAAAGATATTGGGAAACCGGCATGTCCTGAGCCACTTTGAGCTGTTGGTCAAGATACGAGAAAGTGACGCCGTTCTCCCAGATGATTTTGCCAAAATCCGGCAGCAAATCCCCGACGATGAGACCCAGCAAGGTCGTTTTCCCGGAACCATTGACCCCCACCAGGCAGCAATGCTCGCCGGGGTTGATCTTGAGGGAAACGTCCTTATAGAGTTCCTTGTCGGCGTAGCGGAATTCGAGTTGGGATAATTCGAGCATGGCCATAACGTAGAGCAATATATCATTTATCGGCGGGTTTTCCCATCAATAAAACACAAAGAAAAAAGCCGTTCCGACGGGAGCGGCTTCCTTCGCGGCGATTAGACGAGGCGAGACTTCTTCTTGATGAGGCGCCCCACGCCTTTCCAGAGCTCGTCGAACGCTATGATTAGGACCGGGCAGATGAGCAGAAGCAGGATATCCTGCCAACGAAGCGGAACCGTGCCGAAGATTTGTTCCATAAACGGCGTGTAGACAAGGAAGGAAATGATGGCCAATTCGACCGCGATTCCGATATAAATGAAGGGATTGTGCTTCCGGATCGTCGTAAAGAAAGACTCGGAATCGCTTCGGCAGGCGAAGAGGTTGCCGATTTGCGAGAAGACGATGGCCGCAAGAGCCAGCGTCGTCGAATATTGATAAACAAAGAATCGCGGGTCGTTGAGAGGAAGCGTATTGTTCGCCAATCTTTGAGCGACTTCCCGCATGTCCGCCAATGTATAGCCATGGCTGAGCCAGACATAGAAATAAGCTCCCATGGTCGCTGCCGATTCGACGATGCCGAGATACCCATAGGAACGGATGACGAGTTTTTTGCTGATGAGCGGATCGGTGGCTTTCCGCGGCGGCTCCTCGAGAAGCTTCTCTTCCGGTTCCTCGGCGCCTAAGGCGAGGGCCGGCAAGAGGTCGGTCCCAAGGTCGACGGAAAGGATCTGAAGGACCGTCAGCGCCGGCGGTACGCCCATGGCGACGACGAAGAAGGTCGGGATGAGTTCCGGGACGTTCGAGGTCAGAATGTAGGTAATAAACTTTTTGATGTTGGAGTAGATGCCCCGGCCTTCTTTGACGGCTTCGACGATGGTCGCGAAGTTGTCGTCGAGAAGGATCATGTCCGCGGCGCTTCTGGCCACATCGGTGCCGTTTTTGCCCATGGCGATGCCCATGTTGGCGGAACGAAGGGCCAAGACGTCGTTGACGCCGTCGCCCGTGACGGCGACGACCTCGCCGAGCCTCTTATAGGATTCGACGATGCGGAGTTTGTTCTGCGGGGTCGTGCGGCTGAAGATGACGGGGGTCGGGGAATGAAGGATCTCCGCGAGTTTGAAATCGTCCATATCGTTGACATCGGTGCCTTTGATGACGCGGAAATCATCATCTTGGATGATGCCGACTTGTTTGCCGATGGCGGCCGCGGTCAAACCATAATCGCCGGTGATGATCGTGACTTTGAGGCCGGCCCGACGGAGCTGATCGATGGCCGGACGGACTTCTTCCCGCGGGGGATCATAAGTGACGGCCAAGCCCAGAAAGACCATGTCGTCTTCGGTGTAGGCATCGGCTTCGACCTTCTTGTAGGCCAAAGCCAAAACGCGGTAGCCTTCGTTGGCGAAGGAATCGTTCTTGAGGAGAATCTCATCCTGTTCCGTTTTGGAAAGCGGGATGACGTGGCTGCCTTTATATTGGACGCCGCATTTGGGGATCAGGATGTTCGGGGCGCCTTTGGCGAAGAGATATTTGGAGCCGCGGTCATAGAAAATGCTGCCGTTATTCAGAAGAAGCACGCTCATCTCTTTGCGGTCGCTGTTGAAAGGGTGGCGCTCCAAGACGGTGAATTCATCCCGCAGTTGGCTTACCCCAAAGCCGAATTTCTCAGCGGCGATGAGCAAACATCCTTCGGTCGGAGAGCCGTTGATCTTGAATTCGTGGGTGAAATCGTTATAGCCAAGCGAGGCGTCGTTGCAGAGAACGGCGGCCACGAGAAGCTTACCGACGCCCTTCTGGGTGGATTCGTTTTGAATCTTGAGGGTTCCGTCCTTTTTAAAGCCTTCGCCGGTGATTTCGACGAGGTTATCAGGGGTCCAGATTTTTCTCACCATGAGCTGATTCTGGGTGAGGGTTCCGGTCTTATCGGTGCAGATGACGGTGGCTGAAGACAAGGTCTCAACGGAGGGAAGGCCTCGGATCAGGGCGTTGTGCTTGGCCATGCGTTGAGCGCCCATGGCCAAACAGAGGTTGACGGTCGGGAGCAGTCCTTCCGGGATGTTGGCCGTCACGATGGCCAAGGCATAAAGGAAGGAGATGATCCATCCGTCTTTGATGACGGAAAGACCAAGAAAGAACACGGCCACGCCCATGATGAAGGCGATGCCGGTGATGATTTTGACGGCTTTATTGATCTGAAGGCCCAAGGTGCCATGCCCGACTTCGATCTTGGTCGCGAGGGTGCTGACTTGTCCGACTTCGGTGTCCATGCCGACGGCGTAGACAATGGCTTTTCCCGATCCCTCGACGATGGTCGAGCCGGCATAGATGATGTTCATGATTTCGCTGAAGGCGTGGCCGGTCGCGTCGAAAGAGCCGGCCAAACGGTTGAGCGGGATGGATTCGCCTGAAAGGACGGAGTTATCGACGAAAAGCTCGGTGGTTTCGACTAAACGGCAATCGGCGCTCACGATATCGCCTTGGACGACGATGATGAGATCGCCGACCGTGAGATCAGCGGCTGGGATGGTTTTCTCGCTCCCGTCGCGGATGACGCGGACGTTCCGCGGAATCATCTTTCCAAGGAGCGAAAGCGCCTGATCGGTCCGCCATTCCTGGATAAAGGAGAAAACACCGTTGATGATGATGACGGCCCAAACGGCGATCGCGAGTTCCGGCATTTGCGCGATGAGAGCCAAAATGCCCGCCACCCATAAAAGAATGGCCATCGGCGAGATGAACTGCTTAAAGAGCTGAGGGATCGGATGAAAGGTCTTTTTTTCCTTGACTTTGTTAAGGCCGAAAACCACTTGCCTCTTCTGGGCTTCGTCCTCGCTCAATCCCTTCGGCCCGGTTTCAAGAGCTTGATAAACTCCTTCCGTTTCCTTGGTCGCTATTTCCGTCTCGGTGTATTTTCTGTCCATGTTAGGACACCTCGATTCATAAGTTCGCGTCCAATAAAAAAGGCGCTTTCCGCATCGCGCGAGAAACCGCGCGTACCTTTGCCATTAGCAAAGGGCGTGACGAATATTCGGTGGTACGGCGTAACCTACGAAGACTTTATCATCGAGGTTCGCTAAACTCGTGAGGCTTTCGGATAAGTTTTCCGCCAATTTCGCTAGAATGGCTGATAACTTTATCCCCTCCCTCCAAGCAAAAGGCGCCCTTGGAGAAATGACGTAGTTGCCTGCTTGGCGGTTTTTCATAAGTAAATATTACGCTTCCTCGGGTTATTTGTGGATATAAGCGCTTACTTTTCAAGTAAGCATGGCCTTTTTAGCCGACAAGGAATCCTATATTTTTATCATATCGTTTGAAATCGGCGGAGATTGGCTGTTCAATAAACTTAGAAGTTTCAGAAAATCATGAAAACGCCTGGCCGCGGAAAACTCAGCATATATAACCTTTTGGGCAACTATTTATCGAACTCCCCTTCATATCTTCCTTTTTCGGACTTGTGTAAAAGCGTTTAAAACCTCTTCTCGCCTTTGCAAATTCGGCAACGAAAAGCCCCATCGCGCCTTTGCTCTCTCAATAGAGAGACAATCGCCTTTCCCGTTCACTTGGCGGGAAGCGTTTCGGCCTACCCAAAAAGGAAAAACAAAATGAAAATCGCCAAAAACGTGACCGATTTGATCGGTCACACCCCTCTTGTCGAACTGTCTAATTTCGAGAAAAACCACGGCCTCAAGGCCACGATCGTCGGCAAACTCGAATCCCGCAACCCCGGCGGTTCGGTCAAAGACCGCATCGCCTGGAACATGATCGCCAAAGCCGAGGAAGAAGGCTTGCTCCATTCGGATTCGGTGATTATCGAGCCGACGAGCGGAAACACCGGAATCGGCTTGGCCATGGTGGCCGCGGCTGCCGGCTATAAACTTATCCTGACGATGCCGGAGACCATGAGCGTGGAGCGCCGCGCCATCCTCAAGGCTTACGGAGCCGAACTCGTTTTGACGGAAGGGCCCAAAGGCATGAAGGGGGCCATCGCCAAGGCCACGGAACTGGCCGCCGTCACCCCTCATAGCTTCGTTCCTTCCCAATTCGAGAACCCCCACAATCCGGAGATTCACTTTTTGACGACCGGACCTGAGATTTATGCGGACACCGATGGCAAAGTCGACATTTTGGTCAGCGGCGTCGGGACGGGTGGCACCATCACCGGAGCGGGCCGTTTCCTCAAAGAGAAGAACCCCAAGATCAAAATCGTGGCCGTCGAACCCGCAGCTTCCCCCGTTCTTACAAAAGGCTTGGCTGGTCCTCATAAGATTCAAGGCATTGGGGCGGGTTTCATCCCTTCGGTCCTCGATGTCAAGCTTCTCGACGAGACGATCGACGTGACCAACGAGGACGCCTTTGCCACCGGCCGCGAATTGGCTCGGAAAGAAGGGTTGCTTGTCGGCATTTCCTCGGGTGCGGCCGTTTATGCGGCCTTGGTCCTGGCGGAGAGGAAGGAAAATGAGGGCAAACTGATTGTCGTCATTCTTCCGGATACCGGCGAACGCTATCTTTCAACGCCGATGCTGGCGGACTGAATGAGGCAAATACAAAGGTCACTCGCCCTTGAGAGTCCTTTTCGGCGTTCTCCCGCTTTTTCGCTCTATGAAACCCCAAATTAATGGTAAACTACTCTTAATTGATGGATCAGCAACGCCCCAAACATCACCTCGGCCGCTTCTTCTTGGTTCTTTTGATTTTGCTTCTCATCGGAGGTCTTGTCACCGGAGCCATTCTGCTGTTCAACCGCGGTAAGGCTTCCTCTCAAAGCGGGAGTTCTTCCTCCGCTGATTCTTCCTTTGTTGATTCTTCCTCCTCTTCCGTGAGTTACCATGCCGTGGCCTTTTCCCTTAACGGATATTACGGTTTTGACGACCCGGCCGTACAAGAAATCGCTGATGGGGGCTTCGCCGTTGAGCCAACCATTTCCTCCCGTCCTGGTTATCTTCTCGAGGGATGGTCGACGTCCCCGACTTCTCTTGCGGCCTGGTCTTTTGCCTCTGGTCCTGTCACTGGCAATCTCACGCTTTACGCGATATGGGCATTGCAGACTTATGTTGCGAAGTTCGACCTTAACGGAGGGGCGGGGGCTGCGATCCCTGAGCAAACCTCGACATATCTTGCCTATGACGAAACGGGGATAACCTCTAAACTTATAGAGCCCAGCGCCTCGGTCACGAAAAGCGGCTTCGTCCTCGATGGCTGGTGGCTCGAGGATGGCGAAGGCCATTTCTCCCAGGAATGGGATTTTGCGAGCGATCTCCTTCTTGGCGACGTCACCCTTTATGCCGGGTGGGCTTCAACCCTGACCTATGGGGCCTACACGGTCAGCGAATACGCGAGCGCCATCAAGATCACCTCTTATGACAAAAGCTCCGCGAACGGGATCTTGACGATACCCTCTTCTTTTAATGGAAAGCCGGTTCTTTGCATCGGCAAAGGCGCTTTTGAGTATTTCATCGACGGCGACACGGAAAATGTCGTCTTGCCCTCCACGCTGACGACTCTCGAGGAGAGCGCCTTCCAAGGGTGTTCTTCCGTCTATCAGCTTTCGATCCCTTCCGGGGTGACGAGCATCGGGAAGATGGCCTTTGATTCCTGCGATGAGCTCTATGATGTTGTGATTGGGAGCGGCGTGAGAAACATCGGGGAGATGGCCTTTTACCAATGCTCCAATCTCAATTCGTCCGGAACTTTGACCCTTCCCCCGAACGTTCTTTCAATTGAGAAAGACGCCTTCGATATCGTGACCACGGGAACCCCGCTCACGAAGATCGTCTTCGCGGAAGGGCTGGAATTCATCGGCGAAGAGGCCTTCGCCCATGCCCATGTGGATTCGATCGATCTGCCGGATACCTTAGCCTATATCGGAAGGACGGCCTTCGCTTATTGCTCTTCCGCCCAACAGATTCATTTGGGGCGGGGGCTGATGGAGATCGGCTACGCCTCCTTCAGCGACACCGGCGGAAACACCCCTTCTTATCTTCATGTTTATCTGACCGCTGGCGTGCCCCCCACCTTAGATGACGCCGTGGCTTTTGGGCTCTTCACCACAACCAACGGCATCCCTTCGAGGGCTAGTTTCTGGATCGTGGTCCCCGCGGATTCCGTCGACGCTTACAAGGCCGCGGACAACTGGAAAACCTATTATGCCTCGAGGATCGTTTCTTTTCTTCTTCAATAAAAGCTATTTCTTAAGCCAATTCTTCTTAGGATCGTCCTTGAAGGCATAGTAATAAAGCGAAGCCACGGAGCCATAAGGGGAATACGCCTTCTTGAATCTTTCCAGCCTTTTTCGCGATAAAGTCTTGAATCCATGGGCTTCCGCCATTCCCCCTCTTAAGGCGGAATCCCCAAAAGAGAAGATATCCTTCCGTCCCAAAGCGAAGAGAGCCAGCATCTCCGCGGTCCATAAGCCGACGCCCTTGATCGACGTCAGTTTCTTGAGGAGATCAAAATCCGAAAGCGTCGTCAGCTCCTGAAGATCCAACGAGCCCTCCTTCAAGGCCTTATCCAGACCCCGGATATAGCTTATTTTGGCAAAGGACAAACCGCATTTCCTAAGTTTTTCGTTCGATAGACCCTCGATCTTCTCGGGGGTCGCTTCGGCCGCCAAAGAAACGACCCGCCCCCAAATGGTCCTAGCGGCCGCAGCGGACAAGGCCTGACCCACGAAAGAGGAGATCAGACTGGCGTAAAGATCTTCCTCCAAAACCATTGGGATCTTCCCATAATGGCCGATGAGTTTCCCCATCGTGGGATTTTTCTTCGAAAGATAGGCCAGTTCCTTTTTCCCGTATTCCAATTCCATGATTTAAAGTGTAGGCTTTTTCCTCTATTTGTCGATGACCACGAGGCGGTCATCCTCCTCGATCGTCAAAGGCTTTTTGTCGAGATCGCCTTTGAAGAGACAGGTCTTCCCTTCATGAATGACCCCGAGGCCAAGAATTCTTTTATCGGAGGAGAGATAAAGCGCGCTGACGAATTCGGAGATCGAGGCGAAAGCCAAGGGGAAGGTCGCCTCCAAGAATTCCTTGGCCCCATAGGTGTAAATCTCATAGGAGGCGTTTTCGTTTGTTCCGTCGTCATAAGTGAGCAAATCCTCAAATAAAGGGAATAAATTCCGGTTTTCGCTGATTTGGGTGATCATGTGGCTGATATAAGTCGTGCTCACGATGACATTCTCGACATCGTATTTCTGGGCGATTTCCTGATGTCTTTGATTCAGGATCTCGACGATGACTTTGATCTTTTTTTCCTTAGCCAGGTCTTTGATGAGCAAAAGAGTGAACAGGACATTGGAATCGAGACGCTCCTCGGGGAGGCTGTCATCGGAAAGGATGAGAATCGTGTCGATTCCCGAAAGGTCGGAAAGGGCTTTGCGGATGGCGGAGGGATCGGCCTCCTCCACGAAGGCGATATCCGTCTTTTCGCCGCTGTCCAGCGAGAACAAACGAATCGATTCCTCAAGGTAAGGGCGTTTGCTGCTTTTTCCGAAGACGACCACGTGGCGGCCTTCGCCGGTCAGCGGTTCCTTCAGCACGAGTTTTCGGGCGGAAGCATAGGGCTTCTTGCGTTTTTTCGAAAGCTCCTTCTGCCCTTCGGCCAAAGCGAAAGTGTGGCCCTTCTCTTCCACCGGGATGAGCGACGAATAGAGGCCCAGGGCCTCATCTTCGGGCCGGAAGGGCAATTCATAGAACTCCGCCCCTTCGTAAGAAAAGATCTCGGAATAAGCGTCGTTGATCTTTGGAACCAAGATCGTCTGAGCGATGAGATGCCCCATGAGTTCTCCGGCGAGGATGGGGATGACTTGTCCGTGATGGGTTGCATCCGCCCTAATGACGTCGGCGGTTTCTTTGCGGGCCACCTCAATGATGACGGTCTCTTCTTTTCGCCGGATCATCGAGAGCACCATCATCATGGCCTTGAGGCTCAGGATATCGGCATCCTCGCCGGGTATCCCTTCATCCCTTAAGATGATGACGGTCCGAGCGTCTTTCACCCCCGCCGCATCCAAAGCCGCCTCGGAGAAAACGGAGCCCGTTCTGACGATAAGGTCAAAGCGGGTGAGCCTCTTCCCTTTCTCAAAGGCTTTGTTTTTGATTTGCCGCTGCGCCGCTTCGTTGTCCACGTCGGAAATGACGACGATGTCTTCTTTGTCGTCCCGAAAGCCGAAATCGCAGATGAGTTCGGGAGCCTCGGAGTTCCAGTTGAGAATCACGATGTGGTCATCGAGATAGAGCTTGCCTCTGCCTTTTTTGGAATTTTCGATGATGGAGGAAAAGACGCTCGCCACATAAGCGATGATGCCGCCGCTGAAGGTCACCATGGCCGTTACGATGACGATGACGGAAGTGAGTCTCACCGCAAAAGGCGTCGTGGCGTCGTAGGTTCCGGGATCCAATAACCAAGCGATGCTTCTGGCTAGCGCCGCTCCATAATTCGGAAAGTCCCCTTCGTCGATGAGATAGGCGACCAAAGATGCCGTCAACCACAAAAGAACGTTGAAGGCGATGATGCCCAAAAGAATCAGAAGATGAGCGTTTTTGGCCGATTGGACGCTGAGCCATTTGCGGATTGCATGAAACATAAATCGCCTCCTTAATGCCGCCATCTCATGATGCCTGCGCCGCCAGAGGAGCCTCCGGCCCCCGTGGCTCTGACGCCCACATCGCCCAACAGACAGCAAGCCAAGATGACGAGAGGAATCCCCCACTGATCCCAAAAGTCGTTCTTGGAGAAAACATAATCCAATCCGCTGAGAGGCTCGGAGGCCCCATAAGCCGGGCCATCGTAATTGATTTGGTAATCAAGATAAGCGTTTTCGTCGAAAGGCGTTACCGGGATGTCGTAGGCCTCGGGAAGAACATCCGACAGGACATCGGCGTAGGCGTGAGCCATGGCCGTCTCTTCGTCGGAGCCGTCGCCAAAGTCTTTATCGATGATTTGACCCATGGCCGCCGCGCTCAGATAGGAGGTCAGGCGGTAGCCCGTCTCGGTCTGAATGGAGCGAAGGGATAAAGCGCCATCGGTTTCCGCTTGGCAATAGTAAACAAAAAGGAGGCCCATATCGTTCTCCCCGATCTCCCATTTGCGATAAAGCTCGGTTTTGTTATAAAGGCCTGCGATTTCATCGTCGGAGCTGATTTGGTAGGTCGCCACCACGATTTGGAGGCCTCCGACGTCGCTGTCTTTCGTCAAGTCAAAAACCTCCTCGGATTTGCCGATGAAATAATCCTTGGAGGCGCTGGAGATCACGTTGGCGTAATCGTTGACGTAAAATTCCGAAGTCGGCCGGGTGTAATCCTTAGGAAGCAAAGCCAAAACGACATAGTAAACCCCCACGGCCACAAAACCCAACAACGACAGGATCCCCGAAAATCTCCATCTCATAGAAAAATAGGCAGGTCAAGGGCTGAGGAAACGGGGATGCTGTAACTGATGATGGGCATTTCGGCGTCCGATTCGCTGACGGCCCAATATCCTTTGGCCTCGGGCAAACGGAACATCCCGGCCACCATGGCCGTCGGGAAAGTGCGGATCGAGGTATTGTAAGCCCTCACCGAATCGTTGAAATCCTTGCGTCCGACTTCCAACTCGTTTTCCGCCTCGGAGATTTCGTCCATGACACTGACGAAACCGGATTCGCTGAGATAAGTTGGCGAATTATCCTCCACCACCGCCAAGAGATCATTGAAGGACACGGTCTCCGCCGCATCGCTGGCTGGCGTTTCCGTCGTATAAGAAGTCCGGACCGAGGTGATCGCATCGATGATGACCTGCTCTTCGTGGATCTCGGCTTCCAAAACGGCGAGAAGCTGGGTGATTTTGTCATGTCGCTTCTTGAGCAGGCTCTGAACCTGAGCGTAGTTGGTGCTCGTGGTCTCATCTTGCTTGACGAGGGCGTTGTAGCCTCCGATGCAGATGCCGCCGAAGATGGCGGCAACGACAAAAACCGCGCTGACCGTGATGATTAAAATTTTGTGCCTCATGGTTGAACCCCCCGGATAAGCCACTCAGCTTGTAAAAACGAATTGTTTTACAAACTAACTAATTATAGGAATAGAGGCATTTTTCAGTCAATGAATATTTATTAAACGGCCGTTTTATCTGCCCCGACTTGCTTTTCCGAAAACGGAAAGCCGTCAATTTTCCGTATCGGGAATTTCGCGCAGAAGGGTTTTTCAGGGCCTTTCGGGGAGCGAAAGTCTATAGGGCGCGGAAGTTTGGGCTGACGCGTTCCCCGGGCGGGGCAAACGCAAGCGGAGCGGCGATGATAATAAACGACAAACAGGATTCCCGCCGATTCTCCCGTCGGATAAAGTCTTTTTTCTTCCGTCGTTGGTTTTCCTCCGCTCCTATTCATTCCCATGACTTTGAGGTCGCGAGCCAGCGGTTTTTGCCAAACTTGGAGTCTCTTTAGCCCCCTGAAGTGACCTAAGAAAAAATATTTTCTTGAAAAAACAAATCAGCGTTTTCAGGCTTCGTTTCTTGATTTATGGGTTTTCTCTCGAAGACATCAAGGAAAAAATATGAAAAAAACGCTTGAAATACCTGAATTTCGACCTAATCTTTTCCGCATAGGTTGGAGAAAACCCCTTGGGCCTCCCCAGGCCTAGGAAAGAATCTATGAAAAACAAAAATCCGTTTGCCCTTCCCGTCATCGCCCTCGTGGCGCTTCTTGGGGCCTGTTCGACTTCCCCCGCTTCCTCGGCTTCCTCCTCCCTTAGGGACACTCTCATCGTTGGCATGGAGTGCGAGTACGCCCCCTTTGATTGGGAGGCCATGACGGCCAACGACCATACGGTCAAACTCGACAATTCTTCGCTTTACGCCGATGGCTATGACGTCGATATCTCAGTCGCCATCGCTTCTTATCTCGGAGCCAGGCTCGTGATCAGGCAAGTGGCCTGGGACTCGCTCATCCCCGCTTTGGAGACCAACGACATCGACTGCATCATCAGTGATATGTCCTATACCGCTGAACGGGCCAAGTCGGTCGACTTCAGCGAGGCCTATTACCAAAGCGCCATCGTCGGCGTCGTGAAGACCGATGGCCGATATGCCACTGCCGCCTCAGTGGCCGCTTTGGCAGGCTGCAAAGCCATCAGCCAACTCGGGACCGTCGAGGATGGGGTGATTGATCAGATTTCGAACGTGATCCACGTCACTCCGGCCGATACTTTCGGCGATGCGGTCTTGACGCTTCAGGCCGGGGACGCCGATGTCCTTTTGGCGGAAGATCCGGTCGCCAAATGCATCGTCGACGTCAACAGCGGCCTTTCGGTCATCCAATTCACCAACGGCGGTTTCACCGGGGTCGATTCTTCCTCCTTGAGCGGCAACATCCCGGTCCGCAAGGGCGATTCGGTCTTGCAGGGTCAGATCAATGCTGCTTTAGCCACCATCCCTGAGGCCACGCGCGATCTTTGGATGCAGGAGGCGAGTGAGCGCTGTTCCGTGACCGGTGACGGATCCTCATCCTCGGCGGCCTGATGAGCTCGTGGGATAAGTTCTGCTATCTCTTACAAACCTATTGGCCTTTGTTTCTTCAGGGCCTCGGCAACACTCTTTTCCTCGCGATTGCGGGGAGCATCGCCGGACTGATTCTCGGGATGGGCCTCGCTTTGCTCCGCAATTTCAGCGTTTCCAAACGCGATGCCTGGTCTTTGAAGGCCGTCAAAGAGTTCGGAAAATGGTGCTCCATCATCTACATCGAGATTTTTCGGGGGACGCCTCTCATGGTCCAGGCCATGCTCGTGTATTTCTATGGCAAGATGTATCTCGGTTTCAATTGGGATGGGGAGTTATGCGGCCTTATCGTCCTTTCCCTCAACACCGCGGCTTACATGGCCGAGGATGTGCGGAGCGGCATCAATTCCGTCGACAAAGGCCAGATCGAGGCGGCGCGGAGCCTTGGCTTCACGAACTTTCAGACGATGATCTTCGTCGTCTTCCCCCAAGCCCTCAAAAACTCGATACCGACTCTCCTTAACGATTACATCATGAACATCAAGGACTCCTCGGTCCTTAACGTCATCAGCGTCTCCGAGCTCTATATGGCGGCTCGCATCGCCAACAGCACGACTTACATGGTGGTCGAGAGTTTCCTCATCATCGCGATTATTTACCTCATTTTGACCCTCATCGCGTCGATGATCCTCAAAATCGTGGAGAAAAAGCTTTCCTCGCCCTACGTCAAGAAAGTCGCCCACATCGGGCGAAGGGAGCGCGCCCATGTCTGAGCCCCTCGTCAAAGTCAGCGGCCTGCGCAAGGAATTCGATGGGGAAGAGATCCTCCACAACATCTCCTTTGAAGTCGAATCTCAAGAAACCGTCAGTTTCATCGGCCCTTCGGGGGCGGGAAAAAGCACGCTTCTTCGGTGCCTTAATCTCTTGGAGGAGCCGACGTCCGGTTCCATCGTCATCGATGGGGAAGACCTCATGGATTCGAAGACGAACGTCAATAAGCTCCGCCAGAAGATCGGGATGGTTTTCCAGTCTTTCAACCTTTTCAAGAACCTGTCGGTTTTGGGGAATATCGTGACCCCTCAGACCCAAGTCCTTCATCGAAGCAAAGAAGAAGCCACCGCGGTCGCCCTAAAAACGCTGGCCAAGGTCCATCTTCTCGATCACAAGGATTTCAAGATCTTCCAGCTTTCGGGGGGCCAGCAGCAGCGCGCGGCCATCGCGAGAGCGCTTGCCATGAACCCCAAGATCATGCTTTTCGATGAGCCCACGAGCGCTCTCGACCCGGAGATGATCGATGAGGTCCTCGATGTCATCCGGGACCTTCGAAAAGAAGGCATGACGATGCTCATCGTGACCCACGAGATGCGCTTTGCCTTCGACATCAGCACGAAGATCGGTTTCCTCGACGGCGGTTCTCTCATCGCCTTCGATGCCGCGGATAAAATCGCCAATAGCGACAATAAGCGGATTCAATCCTTCCTCAAGAACTACAACGGGCCCCGCTAAGCGGATTTCGCCTTCTTGGCCCCTGCATTCATCCTGATTTTCATGATGCTGAGTCGGGTCAAAGAAAAAGACAAAGCGTCAAATTGCTGACGCTTTGTCTTTGAAACAACCGCCTTCTCAAACCATGGCGCTTCGTAAGAGAGCCATGGTTTTGATCTTGCTAAATAAGGAGAACCAAACCGAACCCAAAAATTAATATGTTTGAAAGGAAAAGGACGAGTAATACGACAGCCAAAACGAAAACCACGATGCAAAAAATAAACCAAAGGAGGGAAAGTAATCCCGGCCCAAAGACCCCAAAAGCCAAAATAACTGCCAAAAGCGCGAAGACGACGGCGGCGATAAGGGAGTAATGAAACCAAAAAAAGATGATGGCGAGAACGGCGAAAGTTAAAGAAAGTATACCTCTTATTCTCATATGTCTCTCCTGACGGGATAATCGTAAGGCCGTTACCCCCCATTAGCAAGGAAGTTACCTCTTTCCTTGAATCAAGAGGATATAATCTCCTCATTGCGAAAGGGCAAAAGACGAAGCGTGCCCTGAGGTTATCCATGAAAGAAATACTCGTTGTCAAAGATCTGAAGAAAACCTTCCATCTCTCAAGAAAGCAGCAAAAAATCGAGCGCACCTCCTCTTCGCTCAAGGTGGCTCTCAACGGGCTCTCTTTTGCCGCTAACGAAGGCGAGATCTATGGTTTGCTGGGTCCTAACGGGGCCGGCAAGACCACGACGATGCGAATCCTCGCGACCCTGATCAAAGCCGATTCCGGCGAGGCTTCCATCGATGGGATCAGCGTCCGAAAAAACCCCGAGGGGATCCGGAAAGAAATCGGCTTTCTCACGAGCGACCTCAAGCTCGAGGATTTCTTCACCCCCACCTATCTTTTTAATTTCTTCAGCGACCTTCATGGCGTGGAACCTTCTCTCCGCGACCAGCGGCGGAAAAAGCTTTTCGGCCGTTTTGGGATCGATCGTTTCGCCGAGGTCAAAGTCGGGGATCTCTCGACCGGCATGAAACAGAAAGTCTCAATCGCCATCTCGATCGCCCATGATCCCAAATTCATCATCTTCGATGAGCCCACGAATGGCCTAGACGTCATCACCGCCAAATCGGTGACCGATTTCCTCATCGAGCTCAAAGGCGAAGGCAAGACCATCATTCTTTCGACCCACATCCTCTCGCTCGTTGAAAAGATCTGCGACCGGATCGGCATCATCTTCAATGGCAAGATGGCGGTTTCCGGGACTTTAGAAGAAGTCACGGGAGGCCGTCCGCTTGATGATATTTTCTTCGAGCTTTATCAGAAAGAGGGAGGGGAATTCTGATGAAAGACGCTTGGACGATCCTCAAAAAAGAGCTGAAACGCTATTTCACCGATCCCCGGATGCTCATCACGCTGATTCTGCCCGGTCTCATCATTTTCGTTTTCTATAGCCTCATGGGAAATTTCCTCACCTCGGGGCTATCGGCCAGCACCGACCATGATTACGCCGTTTACGTCACCAACGAACCTTCGGAAATATCTTCTCGTTTCGTCGGAGGGACCTACGAGATAACCACCACTTCCGTTGAGGATACGGAAGAGGCGATCGCCGCCGCCAAAGCCAAAGTCGAAGACAAAACGATTGATTTATACGTCCACTACGAAGCCGATTTCATGACCAAAGTCGAAAATTACGACGTCGCTCAAGGCGGGGCCGCTCCTCAGATTGAGATCTATTACGATTCGGCTTCCACCAATTCCTCCGCGATTTATCAATATTACGGCGCGGTCTTGAATGCCTATGAGACGACGATCGCCAACAAGTTCGACATCAATAGCGGATCGGGCTACAATCTCGCTTCCGAAAGCGCCCAATCCGCCACCGTTCTCACGATGCTCATGCCCGAAATCCTGATTGCCTTCCTTTTCTCGGGCTGCCTGGCCGTTTCGGCCGAATCGATCGCCGGGGAGAAAGAGCGTGGCACCATCACGACCTTGCTCGTGACGCCGGCGAAGCGGCGGGACATCGCCTTAGGGAAGGTCATCGCCCTCAGCCTCACTTCTTTGTTCAGCAGCACGGCCTCCTTCATCGGACTCATGGGCTCCATCAACAAACTCACCGGCGCCAGCGTCTCCTTCGCCATTTATGGGGTGGGGACCTATCTGGCCATTTTCGCGGTCATCGTCTCGACGGTGCTTTTATTCACGATGCTCCTGTCGCTGATTTCGGCCTACGCCAAGACGAGCCGGGAAGCGACCCAGTTGGCCGTGCCCCTCATGATGCTGGTTCTCTTAGGCGGCGTCTCATCTTTCAGCGGATCGGGGGCCTCCGCCAACCTCTGGCTATATCTGATTCCGATTTATAACTCCGTTCAATGCTTCGCGAGCCTTTTCTCTCTGTCCTTCAATTTAGGGCAGCTTCTCATCACCATGGGGATCAACCTGATTTTGGTGATCGGAGGCTTGTTCGTTTTGGAGAAAATGTTCGACAGCGAGAGGATCATGTTCAATCGCTAGGAAGGATTTTCCTTTCGTCTATGGAAAATTCTGCAGACAAAGAATAAGATGGATGAAATCTCCCCGAAGTTTCTTTGAGGCGATGCCAGAAAAAAGAGGAAAATCCTCTTTCTTAGACCAAGCGGCGGTCCTTCCCGTTGGAATCCGACCTCAAGTTCCCGGAGGTGGTTCTTATGCCCTTCAAGTACGAAGAAAAATCTGCGAAAATACCCGATTTCGACCATCTGTTCAAGACCGGGAAAAAAGCCCCGATCCTTCATCAGATCTATCGTTCGAATCGTTGGCAGTTTTTGCTGTCGATCCTTCTCTATGTGATCAAAGACAGCCCCGTTTACGTGATTCCGATCTGCACGGCCAACCTTCTCAACATCGCCGCCGGCGTCATCGCCGGCAGTTGGACGGGGGACTACCTCACCCCCATCCTCATCAATAGCATCATCATCGTCGTTTTCCTGCTCCAGAATATCCTGACCCATACGTTGTATGCCCGCCTCACCGACAACATGCTCCGCAACGCCTCCGCGGGATTGCGCGAAGCGGTCGTGAGAAAGCTTCAGCACCTTTCCATCACCTTCCACAACGAGATGGAAAGCGGAGCCGTGGAATCGAAGTTCTTAAGGGATATCGACAACACCGAAAACTATCTGAACTCGGTTGTGAAATCCCTCGTCCCATCGGCCATCACGGCCTGCATTGCCGCCGGGATCGCCATTTACACGAGCCCTCTCATCAGCCTCTTTTTCCTCGTCATCATCCCGCTGAACGTTTTCGTTTCCTGGCTTTTCCGGAAAAAGATCCGCAAGAACAGTTTGGAGTACCGGCTGTCGGTTGAAAACCTCTCAAGGAAATTCACTTCCATGATGGAGATGATCCCGGTGACGAAAGCCCATGGTCTCGAAGATAACGAGATAAGCGCCATGGACAAAGAGGTCATCGAGGTGCGGTCCAAGGGCTTGGGCGTGGATTTCGCCAACGCCCTCTTTGGCTCCTCCATCTGGGTGTTGGGCAATCTCCTCGGCTTCAGCTGCGTCATCTTCTGCGTCTTTCTGGCCATCAGCGGGAAAATCGGGATCGGCGACGTCGTTCTTTATCAGTCCCTCTTTTCCAATATCAACAACAACATCGGGAACATCATCAACCAGCTGCCGAATCTCGCGACGGGGCGGGAATCCCTCAATTCCCTTTCCGAGATCATGTCCTCGGAGGAAATCGAGGATGACAAGGACAAGATTCATCTTGAGACGCTCAAAGGCGACGTCGAACTGAGCCACGTGTTTTTCCTCTACAAAGACAGCGGCAAAGACGCCATCAGCGATTTTTCGCTGAAGGTCGCCAGCGGGCAATGCATTGCTCTCGTGGGGCCCTCCGGAAGCGGGAAAACCACCATCGTCAATCTCATCATCGGCTTATTGAAACCCACGGAAGGCGAAGTCCTGATCGACGAAACGAATCTCAACGATCTTTCGCTTAAGGATTTCCGCCGCCGCCTTTCTGTGGTCCCCCAGAATCCGGTTCTCTTCAAAGGCACCGTCCGAGAAAACATCACTTACGGGTTAGACCGATACTCCGAGGACGATCTGGCCCGCGCCCTCAAGATCTCCAACGCCGAGGACTTCGTTTCCAAGCTGCCGCATGGCCTTGATACGATCATTGAGGAGAATGGGGCGAACTTAAGCGGAGGCCAAAAGCAGCGGATCACGATCGCCCGAGCCATCATCCGCGACCCCAAAATCATCATCTTTGACGAAGCCACCAGCGCCCTTGACGCCATTTCTGAATTTCAGGTCCAAACCGCGATTTCCTCCTCCATCCAAGGAAGAACCACTTTTATCGTCGCCCACCGAATTTCGACGATCAAGAACGCCGATCTCATCGTCTTCTTGGAAAACGGGACGATTCAAGAAGAAGGCACTTACGAAGAACTTTTGGCCAAAAAAGGCAAATTCTACGAGATGCAGCGATTGGTGGATCAAACCCCGGCGGCTCCTTCCGATTTCCTGATCGAAAAATCCTTAACCCCATGATTGATCAAACCAAAAAAGCGGGTTTTTGAACCCGTCTTTTGGCCATCGATCATCGGTCATCGGGCTGATATTCGAGAACGTCGCCGGGCTGGCAGCCCAGCTCCCGGCAGATGGCGTTGAGCGTGGAGAAACGGACCGCGGAGATTTTGCCCGTTTTGATGTTCGAGAGGTTGACGTTCGAGATCCCGACTTTATCCGCGAGCTCGTTGAGGGAGATTTTGCGATCGGCCATGACGCGGTCAAGGCGCAGAATGATCATAAAGTGGTGTCCGCTTCTTTCTGAAGCTCGACGCCATATTTGAAGACCAGGGACAGGGCGAAGACGAATAAAGCCAGGATTAGACTCACCCCGCTGGCGCCGGAATCGGCAAACAAGGTTTCGGTTCCAGTGGCGTTGATGACGATGTTGAGGATGATGGGCGCGGCGAAAGCCTGCACCAGCGAGACGATTCCGATATTCACGAGAAGCTTGACGTTGGGTTCCGTGAAGGGCGTTCCCTCTTTCTCGATGTTGGCGAAAAGGCCGCGGGCGAAGTACAGAAGCCCAACGCTCGTGCCGGCGCTCAGGAAAACATTAAGCGACACGATCTCGGCATTTGTCGCGTTTAAGATCCCGACGTCCCAACTCAAGGCCATCCCGCTTTCCGAGGCGCCTTTGACCATAAGCTCCCGGAGCCAGCTCCAATCCACGAAGGGGAAGAAAATGAGGCCGAGGAATCCTCCCGCCGTTCCGATGGCGGCGAAAACGAGGAGGACAAGGGAGACGATGGCTCCGATTTTGCCAATCAGGATGAGGGTTTGCTTCGTGGTTCTTTTTTCTTTCATGAGAGATGCTTCCTTTCAGCGGGGATACTTTAACTCATCCATCTGCTAATGTTAATCTTTTTCATATAATAATTAATGATAAACGATAATAAATTAAAGCAAAGGGCTATGTTTATTCGATATAAAAATTGAAATGAAAATATCGATTTTGGCTTTTTTTATCCTTGCACGGCCAAAGGAAAAATTGTTTTGCTTGTTGATTTTCGGCCTTAACGAAACAAAAATAAAAGCCTGCTGGGGGAGGCAAACATGAAGGGTTATATGTCTTTATGGGGCGTTCTTTGCCTTCTTCTTGGCGGCTGCGGCGCTTCTTATTCTCCGGAAGGCAGCCTCGCTTCGACCGGCGAATACCCCTTCGAAAGCTCTTCTTCCTCATCTTTTAAAGGCGGGGCCATAAACCAGGTCATTTCGCATTTCGAAAACGAGGGGACCCTTCTGGAAGAAACGAGTTGTTACGTTTTCACTTCTTCAAGCCTTTCCTCATCCAGCGGATCCGAAGATGCCGTCGATTTTCTTTTCTCCTATTGCCTCCTCGATAATTCCTTCAAGATTTCCGGAACCGGGGAAAAATCTTCCTCGTCTGGCTCCGACTTTTATGTCGGCTCGGTTTCCTTTTTCTGGGGTGGCTACGAAAGCGGGATGTTTTTCGGCGATGCCGAATTCGCTGACGGAAGCGGAGTTCTGCTTTCCTATTACTCGTCTGTTTTCGCCGCTGATCATACGATTGAAAGCGCCGAATATTCCCCCAAGAAGAACACCGCGAGTCTTGATGAAACCTCTCTTCAAGAGGCGTCTATTTCCTGTCTTGGCTGCCTCAATCTCGCCGTGGTTTACGTTGACCACCTCTTGGCCTCGGCTGACTTGCCCTCTTTATCCTGAAGGAATGCGGCATCCGAAAAAAATCGCCAAAATGCAAAAATTGGCTTTTTAGGAGATAAGTCTTTTCCCGATTCCAAAATCCTTTTCGAAGGAATTGAGTTTGAATGTCAGAGCGTCGTTCCTCTTCTAGATAAATATAGGAAAAGGAGCTTCCGAAGAAAAAATTTCGGAAAGTTGAAAGTTATTTGAGCTCGGGCACGACGCAGAGGACGAGGAGATCTTCTTTGCCCTTATTGACGATGCCATGGCTGTGGCCACGGGGGCAATAATGGACCTCGCCGGGTTTGACGGTTTCCTCCACCCCATCCAAAGCGCAGGTGGCTTGGCCGGAAATGACATAAACGATCTCGCCATTGGTTTCATGCCGGTGCTCGCCGATGGAAGAACCTTGGGGGAGCAGGGATTTCATGATTTTGACCGCTCCGTCATTGCTGGTCCAAACGCTCACGGGGCCCATCCCGCCTTTCATCCCGATGATTTTCGTCTCTTCGATTTTGGAAAAATCAATCATCGCAATCCCTCCTTTTGGTCCTTTGGTTATCGATGAGAACGACTCCTCCGCTCAAAACCAGACCTTGGCCTTCATCTCTTTAGGCAAGATCGGCTGGCGCTAATCAGAGTTCGACGAAATGGATCGTGACGGAAGAAGCGGTTTGGGCCGAGACGGAGAAGTTCCAGTTCAAAGCCGAGCCATCGTTCCACAAGGCTCCATCCGGGAAGAGACCTTCCATGATGGTATTGGTGTAATCGCCGGAATCCTCGCCGAAAGCCGAGGTTCCCAAAAGGACTTTCTGGCTGCCCATATTGGCGTAATAAGTGCTGTTTAAGAACGAAGTGGCCCCTCCGGCCGGCATCGCCGTCAGTTCGCGGATGGAGCTTTGCCAGGCCTTCGCATTCGCTGAAGATTGCTTGAGAGCCCCATTGTCGTCGATATAGCCGGCATACTTAAGGCTGTTGCTTGCGATTTGAGAAGAGGCGCTGACGTAGGTGCCATCGTCATTAAAAGTATCGACGTTGCTTGGGGTATCGACATAGGCATATTTTTTCGTGGCGATCGTAGGGCTCGTTGCCGTTCCCGTATAAGCGCCCATGGCGGCGGCCAAGCGGTTGTCGACATGGAAAACCTGAAGCCCGGCCTTCTCATAGGTTCCGGCATGGCCATAAGGCGAGCCCGAACCCGCGGAGCTGGTGGCTTGGGACCATTCCGGATAACCCGTCGAATCTTTGGCGTTGAGACCGGTCGGCGTGTAGTACTGGAGCATCAGATACTCATCGTACGGCGTGCCATTCCAAGGATCGGTCACCGTGTTTCGGAGGAGGGCGCAGTCGCCGGTATCGGTGAAGGAATTGAGCGTGAGCGTGAAATTGCTCGAAGAGCCATCGATGACCTTCGGGGCGACCCAGCCATACATGAATTTGCTGTAAGCGTCATGATCGCCGACGTTCATATCCATCATGTCGACGCAGCCGGCGGGGCCTTCGTCGCTGTTGTAGGAATAATAATCGTTGAGGCCCATCATATGGCCCGATTCGTGAATGAGGGTGTGGCAGTCGATGTTGGGGGTATAGTAACTATCCGTTATGGACTTATAGAGGCTCCAGAAATAACGGTAGGCCACCGGATCGTTAACATTCGGGGTGTTGCTGGTGATCGTTGTGAAATCCCACCAGACATCGGCCCCGCCATTGCCCTTGTCAGGGCGGCTCGTTTTGTAAATAAGCTCCAAGCCATCGACGAAGCCATCGCCATTGGAATCGTAATCGGCCATGTTGTAGCCTAAGCCTTTGGCATAGACGATGGCGGCGTTGGCGATTCCAACGGCGTTGGGGTCCCCGCTCTTTTCGAAGGTGTAAGCATCCATGGTATAGGTGAAAGGCGCGATGACGGTGCCTTCGAGGGTCAATTTGCCATAGCTCGAAGTGTCGTAATAAGAAGCGAGGCTTTGCCATCCGGTCGAAGAGGCATCGCCGAAATAAGCGGAATTCAAAACGGAAACGTCGTTATCGCTGAAGATGTTCATGCCGGCGTTGGCGAACTGCACGGGGACCACCAAAAGCTTGTGGGTGCCGATGGTCGGGAATTTGCCTTGGCCCAAAGCGCCGACGTTGTCGTATTGGCCGATGGCGTATTTCTCGGAATCGGCAGTGGAAACGGTCGTAAAGCCTTTGCCTTCCGCCCCATCCTCCACGACCCCCTCTTCCACCGTGAAATCCACGGTGGGCGACGTGATGCTCTTGGAAATATAGGTGACTTTGACGGTGTATTTTCCGGCGGTTGAGAGAACCTGCCCATAGGTATAAGAAGTCCCGCCGCTATCTTCGATATCCCAATTCATGAAATTGAAATATTGCGTCATATCCTTTGTCGTGGCGCCGTTAATGTAATTGAGGGCGGGCACGCAGCCTTCGAAGAAACACACGCCGGCGGGCATCGTCGTTTTGGCTAAGCTTAGCTCCAATCGCAGGCTGGCCAAGGCACTTGAGGTTTCTTCCGAAGAGGAACTCGTTTGCGAACTCGATTCCTCGGCCGAAGAAGACGCCTCCGTTGAAGATGAAGGCTGAGCCGAAGATGACACGCCAGTCAAAGGCGTGCATCCCGCCAAGGCCAAAAGGGCGGCGCACGAGAGGATGGTCAGAAGGCGATTCTTTTTCATATTTGTTTCCCTATGCCTTAGGCAATTTATATTCCTACCATACACATTTTTTCTTTTTCTTCAACGAATGTTTTTTATGATTTTGCTTTGGTTTTCGGTGTCTCGAGGCTTATTTGGGGTTGTGTTTGCCTTTTGAGCCCCCTATCATTTATCCGCATGAGAGAAACCACCAAAGATCAACTGACCAATTGGATTGTGGCCTTCCTCTTCTGGGCCTTGATTTTCTGCCTGGCGCTTTTTCTTCGGATGGATTTTTCGGCGATGGCCTTCAGCGACGCCTTTTTTGCTTCGTCCATGGTTGAATTATTGGGATTGGCTCTTTTTTTCATAGGAAGGTTCGGCACTTTCGACGTCCTCAGTTATTCGATGCGGCGTTTATTCGAATCCTTCCGGCCCGACCATTCCGTGCGCTGGAAGACGCTTTCCGATTATGCCGAATACAAAAAAGAGAAACGCAAGGTCACCCCCAGATTTTATTTGCCCTTATTGAGCATTGGCCTAACTTCATTTTTTTTGTCTTTGCTTTTTTTGATTTTGGATTATTCTGGGGTTTCGTGGTAAGCCTCGCTTGGCGCTCCAAGAGGTAAAAAAGTCTTCGAAAAAAGCGCTTTCGGGGCAAAAAGGCCAAAAAATCAAAAAAAATAATAATTGACAATTTTCGTCGTTGTTGTTTAGTAATGTCACGAGGAGCAATTTCTGAAAGGAGCATTAACATGCAAAAGAAAATCCTAATTCCGTTAGCGGTTTTGGCGACATTTGGAATGGTTGCTTGCCAGCCAAGCACCCCAAGCAGTTCGTCCATCGCCTCAAGCGGAACCACATCCAGCGCCGCGAGTTCGGTCGGGAGTTCGTCAGAATCCAGTTCGAGCTCGAGTCAGGCAGCGCTTCCTTTAGCCGGGGCCGGGGCCGCTTCCTTAATCAACTATCAGGGCAAGACGTATGCCGAAAAGTCCAAGATCTTGGCCTCCCTCGAAAGTTATGCCATGACCAAGCACTTAGCCGGCATCCCGCTTTATGACAGCGGCTCTCTGGCCGAGTTCTCGAATCGTGTCACCCTTCCGACTCGCACCTACATCACCAACTATGGCTTTGGCACCGAAAACGCCACCATCGATCCGACTGGCATCGCTTACGATAACGTCATCAGCGAATCGAATTCCGACTGGACTTCTTATTTCCACGAGGCGACCACCGCTGATTCCGGAACTCTCAATTATTGGGATTCCACCGGCCAAGACGTCGCCGATGAATACGGAACGGTCGAGGGAAACTTATATAACGTCAAGATGAACGATGCCAAAGACGGCTACACTTGGCGCGGCGTTCTCTCGAGCGCCGATCGTCCGGTTCTGATCGATGCCAACGGCAACCCGCTTACTTACACGGAAGGCAAACTCAGCACCACTTGGCGCGTCCCCGTCAAGACGGGCGCCGATTACAAGTATCACACCCTGAGCAGCGCTTATTCTTCATTCAACGATACCCCGATCGAGCTTGCGGACTATCTCACGCCGGTGAAAGCCATGTTAGGCGTCTACGGCAAGGCTGCCTTGAAGCGTGGCACCGATATCAGTGGCTCTGCCTCTGGCTTCGCTGGCGCATCGGACTTCTTGGGCGCGACCACTTACGATTTGACGACCGATGATTGGACCACCTCCGGCGTTGGCTTCCAACTTAACGCCGATCAGAGTTCCATCGACATCACCTTCGCCAGCGCGAAGACGCAATTCGCCGCCATGTATGCCATCGCCGATTCCTTATTCGCCCCAGTTCCGCAGAGCTTCATCAAGGCCTTAGGCGTGACTGCCCTTGGTGCTGGGAAGACGGATGCCGAATACTATGCGGCTGGCATTCAGCAATATGGCATGATTGGTTCGAGCAGCACCGATCCGACCCTCAACATCGACAACGTTCTCTCCACCGGCGCTTATGATGCCGAATACTGGGAGAAGAGCAAGACACGTGCCTACAAGAAGAATCCCAACTTCGTCTTTGCCAATGAAATCAACTTCACCGGCATCCGCGAGGATGACTATGAAGGAGCTAATTCCGACGTCGCGATGTTCAACGCCTTCAAGGCCAATACCCTTGACGAGGTCGTTGTTCCGACCGCTTACGTCTCCACTCATAAGAATGACGCCAACACCTTAAAGGTTCCTGGCGACACGACGATGAAGATGAACACCAATAGCTGCACGGACAGCGAATGGGAATACTACTTCGGCACCGACGGCGTCGTCTATCCGCATACCGTCGACAAGTACTGGGATGTGAAAGCCGTCATGAGCAACGATGAGTTCCTTGATGGCGTCTACTTCTCGATCGATCGCACGGAATTGGCCAATCTTCAGGGCCGCAGCCCCGCTCTTGGCTACCTGAGCGATGCTTACATGGTCGATCCGGAATCCGGCGTTGGCTATCGCAGCAGCGATGATGGCAAAGGCGTCTTAGCCGATTATGCCATCGGAACCAACAAAGATGGCCACGACGACGCGACGGCTCAGACCTACTTCGCCGATTCCATTCAATCCATGATCGCCGATGGCTCCGTCCATGCCGGCACCGCCGACAACCCGACCACCATCACCCTTCAATATCTCTTCCGGTATCAGACCACGATCGATAGCATTGGCTCTTACCTCAAGAAGTATGTCGAAGACAACTTCAACGCCGCTTGCGCCGTTAGCTTAGGCGTGAAACTCGTTCTCAGCGAAAGCGTTGCCGGTTCCTCCTATATTGATTGCTACACCAAGATGGATCAGGGCGAATACGACTTCGCCGATGGCGCCATCACGGGTGCCGTCCTCGATCCGATTAGCTTCATGGATACCATCTGCACCGATACCCTTGCCCAAGGCTTCTGCCTTAACTGGGGCGAGAGAACCGATCTTGTGAGCGATGAAGATCCTGTCATCTACAATGGTCTGCGTTGGTCCTATGACGCTCTTTGGACCGTTGCCAACGGCACCGGAGTCGTCAAAAACGGCCTCGTGACCCCGATCTTGTCGGTCGATGACACTTCCTACGGAAATGACGGAACCAACGTCAAACTCGCGCTCGATTATACCGAGGTTCTCGATACTTCCAACGTCTCTGTTTGGACCTTTGCCCTCCATACCTTCCGCATCTTCATCGCCGATGATTCTTCGTTTGACAACTATGGCGGATTTGATTTGACAGACGATGTGGGCGCCGATCCGGCGGTGTATGACTTCCAGTTCACGATCGATACCGTGAACAAAAAGTTGGTCATGACCTGCCCGATTGCCGTGCTTGACTATCTGGCTAACTTAGTCTCTAAAGCCTATGGTGTCACCGCCGATTACTTCGACTTCGAATTCACGCCGCAATACACGGCCACTGTACCGGATGTCGGCGTAACCACAACCGCCGCCATGTTCGATATCGTTGGAAACTTCGAAGACTTTGACTTGGCCCCCGTGACTTACGTTGTGCCAAGTTCCAGCGCCAGCGCCAAAACGACGGCTCTTCCCGGGAACGGGAATTCCCTCCTCGCGACCGCTTAATTCCCCATCAAGTTTCTAAACTCGACTTGTGTCGCCGGGAAACCGGCGACACTTGTCGTGTCTATAGGGGTTTCTTCTTCTTGAAGGAATCGTTTTATAACTTAACTTCTTTTCTCGTCTATGCGAGAATACTTAAAAGACAATTTCAATTGGCAAAAAGACGATCGCTGTAAAATCACCGTCTTGAAGATAAAGGAAAGGATGACATCATGTCCATGTGGAAATACGTGTTAGAGCGGATTCTTCTCATTTTCCTCACGGCCGTCATTATCCTTTGCCTGACCTACATCCTTCTTCAATGCCTTCCCGTCCAGCAACCCGGCGGAACTTTCTTAGCTCAGCTTTCTTATTGGCGTGATCAGGTCAAGATGGGTTTTTGGGAAGAGATAACGGATAAAGTCCGAATCCTCAAAGGCGATTATACTTACCACATTACCGATGGTTTGGGCACTTCAGATTTTGATTTTTCCCACAACGCCTATTTCAAACAGCTTCCTTTAATGGTTCGCTTCTGGAATTGGTTCGTCAACGTTTTCACCAAATGGAACTGGGGCACTTCGATTTCGGTTTCCCAGAATAAATCCGCGATTGAAATCGAGATGGGCTATCTTCCGGTTTCCATGAAGATCAATATCTGGGCCGTTCTAATTTCCATTCCTTTGGGCATGGGTTTGGGCATTGTCGCCGCCTTAAGGAAAAACACTTACGTCGACAATTCGATTTCGACGCTCATCATGGTGTTCATTTCCGTGCCGTCTTTCGTCAGCATTTCCTTTCTTTTGATTTGGTTCGCCTATGGCTCCCACTTGTTGCCTATTTCCTGGCCTTCGATCTCGGATTCCCAAGCCGATCCTTCTTTGGCCATCAAAGGCTATTTCATCCCAGTGGCCGCTTTGTCGTTTGGCTCCATTGCTTCCTTTGCCCGTTACACCCGCGCGGAGCTGACTGAAATCATGTCCTCGGAATTCCTGCTTTTGGCTCGTACCAAAGGTTTGACGAAACCTCAGACCGTTTTGCGTCATGCTTTGCGGAATTCGATGGTTCCGATCGTGCCGATGATCATCGGCGAATTCATTGGCATTCTCTCGGGGTCCATGGTTATCGAACAACTTTACCAGATCCCCGGCATCGGCTCCCTCTTTGTGAAAGCTTTGACTTCCAAGGACTATTCGGTCGTCATGGTCGATATGGCCATCTACACCCTTATCGGATTGTTTGCGACCCTCCTCGTTGATCTTTCCTATGGCATCGTCGATCCGCGCATTAGAATGGGGGCCAAGAAATAATTATGTTTTTTCATAAAAACAAAAAAGTCCCCCAAACCCCTCAGGACAAAAATCCCGTAAATCTCATTAAAACCAATGGGGATTTTGAATTCGTCCAAATCGACTCCTCGATTCACGAACAAAAATTCGAAACCAAACCCACGACTTATTTCAAAGACGCGAGCAAGCGCTTTTTCAAATCGAGAGCCGCCGTGGTGGGAGCCATCGTCCTGGGCGCCATTATGTTCATGGCCCTCATCGTGCCCTTGGCTGATCAAAATGACATCGTCGTTCCGCAGGCCGCTTCGAAATTTCTTCCTCCGAAATGGTTTGACTACAACGGAGGTTTTCTGGACGGCACCGAATCCGAATCCGATGTCCTCATCGATCCCGATACCCAAGAACCCGTCGATCAGGACAACTATTTGACCCGAGCCATCAAAGGCGATATCGCCTACACCACCGTGCTGACCACCGGTTTGAGCCCTTATGGCCGTGGCGGCGATGTGGCTTTGGCCGCCGACGGCGTTGGCAAACCTGCCGGATCCTTTTCTCCGATCATCGCGCTTAAAGCTTCTGAGAACCCCACGATAGCCGTGACTTTCGATGAAGAACAATGCGAGAGCGTTTTTGCCAATTCCCCGCATTATACGATTGCGGTTTTGGCGGATTTCAATCACGATGGGATTTTCTCCGATCTCGTTGATCTCACCGCGGTCTCGACCGATTATTCGGCTCAGACCTTGACGAATTTCAAAGCCGCTATCGCCAGCAACGCGGCTTACCTCGCTGCGGGTTCGCCCGCCAGTTTCACCGGCCGATTCCTGGTTTATCTTCCGGCCGTGACTGCCAATTCAGATTTGCAACGCGTTTATTTTTCTTCGTTTGCCATCACCGCGGGCGAAGGCGAGACCACGGATTATTCTTCCGTCAGTTTCACCGATGCCACCCTCATGCTCCAAAGCAATAACCAATGGACCATTTACGGAAGCGCGACTTTAGGCATTTATGGTTCGGCCATCATCAACGGAGCTTTCCATTATGATCCCTATGAGGCGGCCTTCGGAAATATCGAAGCCACCGTTCCCGAAAATACGGTTCAAGCCTTCATCGACAAAGGCTGGATGACCTATGCATGGGGTTCTTCCACCGTCAGCGGAACCTATGATCCGGGGATTTTCACCCTGACGGCAGAAGGCGAGATTTATTGCCCGATCCAAGCCGTCAAAAACGAGCAGATCGTGGCCCGCAAAGGAAAAGTGACGGGCCGCAGCTTGATCGTCACCGAGTCTCTTTATCGCTGGGATTATTACTCCGGCTATATCAACAAATGCGAATATCCCCATTATATTTTTGGAACCACCGCCAACGGCAATGATTTTTTCAAGATCGTTTTCAGCGGGCTCTTCACTTCGCTGGCCCTGGGCGTCATGACCGCTTTGATCAACATCACGGTCGGCGTCATTTGGGGCGCGGTCTCCGGCTATTTCGGGGGATGGACCGATATTCTCTTAGAGCGTCTCGTGGAGATTTTGGGGGGCATGCCCTGGATCGTCATGATGACCCTGATCATCTTGCTATTGGGTTCCAATTTTTGGACTTTCTTATTGGCCTTATGCATAACCGGGTGGATGGGCGTGGCCGAAGAGACCCGCTCCCAATTCTACCGCTACAAGGGACGAGAATATGTTTTGGCCTCCCGAACCTTGGGAGCCAACGATTGGCGCCTCATTTTCCGCCACATTCTTCCTAACGGCATCGGCACCATCGTCACCAGCGTGGCTCTCATCATCCCTTCCGTCATTTTCTCGGAGGCCACCATTTCCTACTTATTGCCAGGAACCCTTCAATTCTCCGGCTCGCAAAGCTTCGGCGTCACCTTGGAAACCGCTCAAGGGGAGATCGGGCAGCATCCTTACATGATCATCAGCGCTTCGATCATCATGGTCTTGCTCATGATTTCCTTTAACCTTTTCGGCAACGGGCTTCGCGATGCCTTCAACCCCTCTCTGAAAGGATCGGACGAGTGATCATGGAACAGCAAAAAGCTCTCGGAACCATCAATTATCCTTTTGAGGTCGGACCCGTTCCCGCCGATAAAAAAGTCGTTCTTTCGGTTCGTGACCTTGCCATTTCCTTCAATACCGACGACGGCTTTGTGAGAGCCGTCCGCGGCGTGGCCTTTGATCTCTATAAAGGCGAAACGCTTTGCATCGTCGGCGAATCGGGCTCCGGCAAATCCGTGACGAGCAAAACGATCATGGGAATTTTGCCGGCCACCGCCCACATCGACAGCGGCTCCATCAATTACGAAGGCGAGGATCTCACCAAGATCGCGGAGGATGATTTCCACCGCATCCGGGGCACCAAGATCGGCATGATCTTCCAAGATCCGCTTTCCTCCCTCAACCCCATCATGAAAATCGGCAAGCAGATCACCGAGGTCATGATCATCAACGGCGACCATCTGAAACGCCGCTTCGATGACCTCATCTCCCTTGAGATGATCAAATACAAAAACGACGCCCAACTCTTGAGCATCGCCAAAAACGATGCGCGTTTTGCAACGAAAAGACATCATAAGTTCACTGCCGAGCAAAAAGAAACCGCTCTCGCTTTCTATCATTCCGAGAAGGCCCGGCTCCTTCCTCTCATTCAAAAAGACAAAGCGGATCTGAACGCCGCCAAGAAGAAAGCCAAAATCGAAGTGGCTAAGCTCAAAGGCGAGATCGAAGCCCGTCATGCCAAACTCCAGACTCCGATCATCAAAAATCTTTTGTCGTTTCATGATTTCGGCAAAAACTATGCCGATTTCATCACTGAAAGACGGCGTTATGTTTCGGAGTTGCGCGTCACGCGCAAGGAAGCCAAAATGCGGGCCTTAAGGGTCATGCAGGAAGTCGGCATCCCGGAACCCGAACGCCGCTTCAACCAATATCCTTTCGAATTCTCGGGCGGCATGAGGCAGCGCATCGTCATCGCCATCGCTTTGACGGCGGACCCGGACATTCTTATTTGCGATGAGCCCACGACCGCTTTGGACGTGACGATTCAGGCTCAGATTCTGGAGCTCATCAACAAACTTAAGGTCGCCCGCCACATGTCGGTTATTTTCATCACCCATGATTTGGGCGTGGTCGCCAACATGGGCGATCGGGTCGCGGTCATGTATTCTGGCAAGATCGTCGAATTCGGAACCGCCAACGACGTGTTCTACGCGCCGGCCCACCCCTATACTTGGGCCCTCTTATCCTCCATCCCCGACGTCGACAGCAAAGAGCGGCTCGATGCCATTCCCGGCACTCCGCCCAACATGCTCTTCCCGCCCAAAGGCGATGCTTTTGCCTTACGCAGCAAGTATGCCTTGGGAATCGATTTCAAAGAAGAACCCAAGATGTTTGAGCTTTCGCCCACTCATTTCGCCGCCTCATGGCTTCTCGATGCGCGCGCCCCCATGGCGGTCATGCCGAAAATCGTTTCGAATCGCATTGCGAATTCTTTGAGAAAGGCAGGCTTGTCCAAATGATCGATATAACCAAAAAAGGCATTGTCTTGTCCAAGAAACAGCTGAATAAGAAAACGCATAAAGAACGCAAAGCGGCCCTCAATAAGGACATCGTTCAGCTTAACGAGGCCCAGAAAAAGGATGACGTGGCTTTCGCTTTGGTCGAGAAAAAATATCAGAGCGATCTCAATGGGCTGCTCAATAAATTCCTGAAAAACGGGAAAAAGGACAGCGAAAGCTTTCTGGAAGCCCGTCAGCCTGTCGATCAGGCTTTTGAGAAAGCTTCCCTCGAATACGTCACGGAAAAGCAAAAAAAAGCCGTGATCATTCAAAACGACAAAGACGCCATCGCTTGCACCGATTTGAGTTTCCGCCAGGATTTGGTCGATCAGGGAATCATTCTTTCGGTCGAACACCTCAAGCAATTCTTTTCATTGGGGGGCGACTATAAGACCAAGGCCGTCCATGACGTTTCCTTTGAGATCAAAGAAGGGGAGTGCCTTGGCCTCGTGGGCGAATCCGGATGCGGAAAAACCACGACCGGGCAGAGCATCATCCGTCTTTATAACATCACATCAGGTTCGATTTATTACAAAGGCTGGCGCATCAACGGCGGGACGCGTTGGCACGAAAAAGAGATCAAATGGAGCCGCGTTCATGCCAGAGAGAAAATCCGCTTATTGCGCAAAAAAGAAGCCGGGTTTTTGCAGGGGATTCCTTTGAAGAATCTGGAACTAAAAACCAAATACGATGATTTGGAACGCGAGAAAAACGATGAGATCAAAGAAAAAACCAATCTTGGCAATGAGAACAATCTCATCGTTCTCGCCAACATCCAAAAAGCCTTTGCCCCTCGCGAAAAGGAACTCTTGGCTTTGCTGGATGCCACCAATGGGCCCGAAGCCGATCAGAAAGAGAAGATCAGAAAGTACTACGGCGGCGAAGTCGCCCTTTTGCGGAAAAACGAGAAAGCCCTTCTTCAAGAACAGAGAGATTCCATAGGCCAGATCCGCAATGACAACCGCCATGTTTTTGACATCAAGATCCCGGATTTCATCCAACCGGTTCCGGATTACAAAAATCCTCATCGCAAAATCAAAGTCTACGAACACACGCTCATGAGCGAAGTTCAGATGATCTTTCAGGATCCGGTCGATTCGCTCGATCCCCGCATGACCGTCGAAGACATCATTCAAGAAGGCCTTCGCATCCAAGGTCAGCATAATCAGGCCGAGAACCACCAGAAATGCACCGACATGCTGCAAAAAGTCGGCCTCATTCCGGAATACGCCTCCCGCTACCCCCACGAATTCAGCGGCGGCCAGCGTCAGCGCATCGGCATCGCCAGAGCCCTCGTCATGAATCCCCGTTTGCTTTTATGCGATGAGCCGATCAGCGCTCTTGACGTTTCGATTCGAGCTCAAATTCTTAACCTTCTCAACGACATCAAATCCGAAATGGGTTTGACGATGCTTTTCATCGCCCATGATCTTTCGGTGGTCAAATATTTCTGCGACCGGATCGCCGTCATGTATTTCGGAAGTTTGGTGGAGTTGGCTTCTTCGGATGAGCTTTTCAGGCATCCATTGCATCCCTACACCAAAGCCCTTCTTTCCGCCATTCCGAAGCCCGATCCGCTCAGCGAGAAAAACCGCCTCCGCAAAGTGTATAATCCCTCCAAAGTCCACGATTATTCCAAAGAGAAACCGACTTTGCAAGAAGTCTGTCCCGGGCATTTTGTGTTGTGCAACGCTCCGGAATTAAAGATTTATAGGGCGGAGATCGTGACTTTGGATGCCGCCGCTGCGGCCGGAGTTCCGCTTAAAGGAGACAATGCGGTCATATGAAACCTCTCAAGATTCATCAAAAGGAATATGCCTTCAAGTTCAACCCGTGGGGTCTTTTGGCTTTCTTCGGTGTTTTGTTGACGGTGTTTTTCTTCGGCGTCATCGTTTCTGATTTTTCGAACGGAACCGACATTTTCTCTAACAGCGAGTCGCTTGTCAGCGTTATTTTCGTCGGGATCGCTTTCTTGGGTTTCTTTCTTGTTGCCATTGATTTGTTTATGCGGCAAAAAGTTTCTCACATCGGCTATGTTTTGGGCTTGGGGGGGATTTTCAGTCTTTATTCGTTGATTCGGGTTTTTCTGGCGATTCAGATGGGCAGCAGTTATTTTACGGCCGCCTTTTTCTTTGGCTTGGCTTTCGTGGCCTCATTGGTTTTGCTTTATTTTTTCGTAAAAAAAGCGCTCGATGGGGATGCCGATTGGCGTTATCAGTTAGCGGCCTGGCTGACCCTTGCCTTATTTTACTTTGGCGTCGTCTCCACTTATTCCATCCTCGATTTATACGGCAGCAAAGACAATCCTATTTTCTGGATTGGCCTTATTTCTACCAGGATAATGATCTTTCTATTGGTTACCGCCATTGTCGTTTCCGTTAAAAGCGATTATGATCCGAACCCGATCCTTCTGAATGAATTCGGGAGCCCCATCGATGCTTTGAAAGTCTCTTCCATCAAAGAAAACGAAAGCAAGGCCAAAGCTTCCGCGAAAAAAGATTCTTCCAATCTCCAAAACCCCAAATAAAAAATTTGGCGGTCGTTCGCCGATTCAAGTAACTAAGAAAAAGACCCCGTCAAAATCATTCTTCTTTTTTGACGCCGGTTTTTTTCTTTTCTTCGTCCGTTTCGGGCAGGTTGGGATTGGTTTTATTCCCCTCTTCGTTTTCTTTGTATTGGGTGGAGGCTCGCTTCCGAAACATAACGCCTTTCCGTGGAATCACGAAGGGCTCAAAACCCTCGCCGTTGATGCCTTTGGCCTGAGTGAAGCTCACGAAAGCCTTAGGGTCGGTCGCGGCGATGTAACTCCGAATCTCTCCCGTTTCCATTTGATAAACCACCACTCGAATCATCTTCCGCTTCTCGCCGGTATAACCTCCGATGGTTTCGATCACCGTGGTGCCGTGCCCCATTTCCTTATGGATGAATTCCTGAATCTCCTCAAATTTGTCGGAAATGATGTCGACGATGACGAAAGAGTTGATGTAAAGATAGATGAACTGAACCGCAAGGGCAGAGGCAAAGGCTGAGATGACCCCCACGAGGCTCATCAAGACATTATTCATGCAAATGAGGCCCGCCACGACGACCAAACTGTCGAGTAGGAAGCCTGATACGTCCTGCTTCATCTCGGTGTATTTGGCGATGACGAAGCTCACGATGTCAAAGCCACCCGTGGAGCCATTGCCCAAAAAGGTCAAGGCAACACCGACGCCCGAAAGAGCCCCGCCAAAAACGCCCGCAAGAATCAAATCCGCTTCGTTGATGGCCCCATTTTCGTTATAGAGGACGTCGAACCCGATAAGGTGGACGAAATCAGTGCGCAAGATGAGAGAGTAAAAAAGCGGGAAAGCCACCGAACCCAGAAGCGTATAAATCGAGAATTTCTTTCCCAGAAAAAAGAGCCCGACCAGCCACAGGACGGCTTGAGCCAGGCCAATCACGATGTCGGACACGTTGATATGGAAAATCGGCTCCAGATAGTAGTTAAAAATGACACTCATGGAATCGACCCCGCCATTGACGATGTTGCAGGGAATGATAAAGGCCGCATCGGCGAAAGCCAAAACCAAACAACCCCCGATGACGAACAAGAAATTCCTCAGCTCAGGGACAATCGTGCTTTTGGTCAGCCATTTCTTTTTCTCGTTTTCCATAAATCAGGATCGTCGCCCTTAGGCGGAAGCGGGTCCTTTGGCCTCTATTTTCGCGATGGGGGAATCATGGATTTTCATGGTGGGATTATAGCATTGAAAGAAGCGGCCTACCATAACCTGAATTGCTAAGTTATCCAAAAGCAAATGTTTCCTTCGAAAATTATTCCCCGATTTCTTAGGATCTTTCTTCGTTTTGGTTCTTATAAAACCTCTTTTTTGCCTAAGGAGAACATATTTCCGACAAAGCGTTTTTCCTTATGCTAAGATATTCGAGTTTGTCGAGGAAAGCGAAAAATCGCTTTTTCTCGGACAACGGCTTTTATCAAGGAGCTATTCCATAACCAAATTGCGGGTCGTCCAAAGAATATCGATAGACGCCCTGCTGACGGCGGTGTATTTTGTCCTTTCGTATTTTTCGATATCGATCGTGAACCTCGATATTTCTTTGGCCTCTTTTCCCATCGTTCTTTCGGCCTTGGTTTTCGGACCCCTGGATAGTTCCTTTATCGCTCTTCTTGGGGAATTTCTTGATCAAGTCCTGAAATATGGGATCACCCTCACGACCGGCCTCTGGATCATCCCTCCCATGCTCCGAGGCTTGACCATCGGTCTTTTCGCTTCGTACTTCGCCAAAAAAGGCCGTCGGTTGGAAGAAGATCTTCCCCTTTATTTGCTGGTGTCGATCTTGGGGGCGGTTCTGACTTCCGGAGCCAATACTTTGGCGTTGTACCTGGATTCCCTGATTTACGACTATCCCTTGGTTTTTGTCTTAATCATGACGGCGCTGCGTTTCGTCCTCGGCATGGTTACCGCCCTCGTCATCGCTCTCGCCTGCCGCCCTTTGGCCAAAGTTATCCGCAACCTGGAAAGTCGAAACGTCGCAAGTCCCTGATCGTTTCGAATTCCGATGGCCCTTGGGGCGAAGCAAGAGGGGTTTAGCGAGCGATTCTTGGCTTGGAAAAGCTATTTTTTCTTTGAGAAACGGACATGAAAACCTTTTTTAATGTTCCCGGTCTTTTGGGAAACATTAGATTTGACTTTCAATCAATTTCAAGTCGCAGCCGTTGAATAAAATAGGGAATCGCTGCAACTTGGCTGGCATTGCCGCTTAGGTTTAGGAAATAAAAAATCCCCAAGACCGCCGCCATAACCCCGAGGCCAAGAATCGATAAAATGACAATCCAAAGAATTTTTCGTTTGTTTTTTGACAGATTTAGAAAAACATAACTTTGGCCCACGTCCTGACTTGTCCTGGCCCTGATGGTTCCGGCGGCGTAGGAATCTCCTTGAGCGTCGGCTCCCTTTTTGGAGTCACTGTCGCTCGTGTCGGCGAGATCCTTCCCGCAGAAAGGGCATTTCTCCTCCCCTTCTTCGACGTTGTTTCCACAATGGGGGCAAATCATGGTTTTATTATAAGCCCAAATTTAGTTATTCGAGCTTTGCTCGCAGGCCTCATACCGATCGTTGCCTTAATCAAACGACCGCGGATTTATTCGTCGGATTCTGAAGCGTCCTCGACGGCCTCGGAGGAAGGATAAAGTTTTTTCGGCGAGAGCCGCATCAAGGAATCCGCCGTGCTTTCATATAGGGATTTTTTCAGGAAAAACCGGGAAGCGAGATAAGCGACGAGAATAGCGACTAACAAAGGGCCGATGGTCTTTAGAATATTCAGATATCCCCCAAAAGAGATTCCAAGGAACAAACCGGTCAGCGGGGCTTTGTTCAATAAGGCGAAAACGCAGATCATCGAAGAAAGGACGATGACAGGGTATTCGGCGGAAGGAAGGCCAAAAAGACTGCCTCCCAGATAACCCGCCATCGCCCCAAGCATGAGCGAGGGTACGACCAAACCGCCCGTGGCCGAGGAATTGGCCCCGAGGACGAAAAGAATGAGGCGGGCGAGGAAAAGAAGAACGATGGCCCCCAGAGCGAACGAAGGCAGATCAGCCGCCAAAAGCTTGGTGCCAGAGCCGGAGAGCAACGGCACAAAGAAAATCAAAATATCAATGCCCAAGGCGAAGAAGAAAAGCCGATGATGGGTGAAGAAAGAATGTTGATGGCGGTGCAAAAGGCGGCGGATAAGAGGAATGGCATGGGAAACGGCCAGAGCGGCCGCGACGCAAAGCAGAAGGGAAACGATGAAGGCCAAAAGAGCTTTTTGGTCCGCGAGGAAACCCGTGATGATCGGCAAAGCGATCGGGGATTGGGGGTATATCAGATAAACGGCCAACAGGGCGAAACCAATCGCGACGACGCTCTTAAGAAGCGATTTCCAGGATAATTTGGCTAGATGCTCTTCGTAGATGAAAGAGAGGCCGGCCAAAGGCGAAACGAAGGCCGCCATGAAACCCGCCCCCGCTGCGGCCCCCACTGAATCGCTGTCTTTTGGCGTCTTGGTGATTTGGTTGGCCCCCTCGCCAAGGGTGCCCCCCATGAAGGC
>Ga0224525_1000115_pt1 | contig 41946 bp, 30 predicted proteins | sample CFST100metaG_FD_179874 | JGI IMG/M metagenome (GOLD analysis project Ga0224525, IMG submission 179874) | Peat soil microbial communities from Stordalen Mire, Sweden - C.F.S.T100 | ecosystem: Environmental > Terrestrial > Soil > Wetlands > Peat | place: Sweden: Norrbotten County, Stordalen Mire...
TATGGGATCGTCGCCGCCCTGGCAATCCAGCAGGCAGCGGCTGCAATGGTCGCACGTTTCCTCGTTCTTGTGCAGCCCCAGCACGGACCAGCGGGAGACCGCGCCCAGCAAGGCTCCCAGCGGACAGATCGCACGGCACCAGAGGCGCGTTACGCGCAGGCCGAAGGCGAGAATGGCAATGAACAGAATGCCCAGAAACGCGCTTTGCTCATAGTGCGGCTGGCGCAGGTCGAGCACCGTATGATGCAGAATCGCATGCAACACGCCGCCGGTGGTTCTTATCAATGCAATGTGGCTGCTTTCGAGCGGGGTCAACGTGGCCGCCACGGCGGCGTTCAGGGCAGGCAAGATCGACAGCCCCAGGGAGCGGACCAGCAGGCTGAAGGGATCCAGCCAGCCAATCACCGCCGAGCCAAACAAAGCCGCCACCAGGCCGGCAATCAGGACGACATACTTGCCCGTCTGCCAGCGCTTGTAGCGGTTGGACTCGATGCGCCGCTTGCCCTTTTTGGCCTCGGAGGGCATGTTGCCCACAAATTGTTGCAGTGTGCCCAGCGGGCAGATCCAGCCGCAGAAGAAGCGGCCCAGAAAGAGCGTGGGCAGCAGGATAATCAGACACCAGATCAGGCCGTGATAGAGGGCGTGGCTGGCCAGCGCATTCGCCAAGGCCACCAGCGGGTCCCACTCGAAGAAGAGGCTCACCGGCGCGCGCAGCTTGATTTCGGTCGCGCCGCCGGGAAAAACGCTCATCGAGGTAAACAGCAGCAGCCCCAGAAAGAGCAGTAGGAAAAAGATCTGCGAAATTCTGCGCAGCCGTGGCAATTTTGACCGGATCACGAATCGTCTCCGTATGCGTGGATTCTAGCACTACAGTTGCAGATCGACGGATCGGAAGGAGCAGGGGCTATTGATCCGGCAACTAAATACTGTCAGGGTGCCCCATCCATTTCCGCGTTTTTTGCGGAAATGGGTGGGAACGATGTCACTGTATTCTTGCCGGATCAATAAAGACCCTGAATCGGGGGTACAAAATGAGGCCGCCTTCAGGCGCGGGAGCTGTTTCGGCTTCTCAGTAGCCTGAACAGGTTGCGGAAAAAGGCTTGTTTTCAAGCTAAGGAACCTCTGGACAAGTGGCCTTTTCAAAATCCGCATTCCCTCGGAGGCTAAAGCCCCGCTGATTTTGCGGGTTTTATGTACGGGCTAAAGCCCGTACCCTTCAAAACATCAACTTAGAAATTCAGATGCGTTCACCGTGTTCGTCCGGCCATTCACTCGTTTTTGTTTCTGCTCCCATATCGTCGGAATCATGGTCGGATTCCATGGGGAAAATCACGCTCAGCTCAGCAGCCGGGCGGCATCCTTGGCAAAATAGGTGACGATGAAGCCAGCGCCGGCGCGGCGAATGCCGACGAGCGACTCCAGGATCACACGATCGCGGTCGAGCCAGCCCTTTTCAAAAGCGGCCTGGAGCATGGCGTACTCGCCGGAGACCTGATAAGCTCCGATGGGCACGTCAAAGCGTTCCCGCGCCGCGCGCACCACGTCCAGATAGGGCATGGCAGGCTTCATTAGAATCATGTCCGCGCCTTCGTCCAGGTCAAGCTCGATTTCGCGCATGGCCTCGCGCAGATTGGCGCCATCCATCTGATACGAGCGGCGGTCGCCGAATTGAGGGGCGGAACCGGCGGCGTCGCGGAAGGGACCGTAAAAGGCCGAGGCGAACTTCGAGGCGTAGCTGAGAATGGGCGTCTGCTGGCAGCCGGCTTCGTCGAGAGCGCGGCGGATGGCCCCGACGCGGCCGTCCATCATGTCACTGGGGGCGACAACGTCAGCCCCAGCCTTGGCCTGGCTGACGGCGGTGCGGGCCAGCAGATCGAGGGAACTGTCGTTATCGACGTCGAAGCCGTCCGCAGTTTTCACAACGATGCCACAGTGGCCATGACTGGTGTATTCGCACAGGCAGACGTCGGCAATCAGAACCAGTTTTTTGGCGGCGTCGCTGGCCTTGATGGCGCGCAAGCCCTGCTGCACGATGCCGTCTTCCGCCCATGCGCCGGAGGCTTGCTCGTCCTTGGATTCAGGCAGGCCGAAGAGCAGCAGTCCACCGAGGCCGAGACGGGCAGCCTGCTCGGCCTCACGGACCGCCTCATCGACGGAAAGCTGGAAGACGCCCGGCATGGAGCCAACCGGGCGGCGCACGCCTTGGCCGGGACAAAGGAAGAGGGGATAGATCAGATCGCCGGGGGTGATGGCGGTTTCGCGCACCAGCGCCCGCAATGGTTCCGTGCGCCGCAGACGGCGCATCCGCGTTTCAGGGAAGCTCATGGCTCCGATTGTACTGCGCAGGCACGGGAAAGGCGGGCTGCCATTGATGCGCCCGGCTCCGCGCCGGTGATTGGTGCGGGAGGCGCGAACTATGGTACTAATTCGAACGAGATGACAGTGGAACTCAGCATCGTAATGCCGTGCCTCAACGAGGCGGAAACGCTGGCGGCCTGCATCCGCAAGGCGCAGAGTTATATTAAGCGGTCCGGGATCAGCGCTGAAATTATTGTCGGCGATAACGGTTCCACGGATGGTTCCCAGTTGATTGCGGCAAGCCTTGGGGTAGGGGTCGTTTCCGTGCCGATACGCGGCTATGGCGCGGCGCTCCACGGCGCAATCGAGGCCGCCAAGGGCCGCTATTGCATCATGGGCGACGCCGATGACAGCTATGACTTCGAGCATCTTGATCAGTTCGTACAGAAACTCCTTGAGGGTTATGACCTGGTCATGGGCAACCGGTTCAAGGGAAGCATTGAGAAAGGAGCCATGCCGTGGAAAAATCGTTACCTCGGCAATCCAATGCTTTCGGGAATAGGGAAAACCTTCTTCCACGCCAAGGCGGGAGACTTCCATTGTGGTCTCAGGGGATTCTCGAAAAGCGCTTTCGAGCGGATGGAATTGCGAACGACCGGGATGGAATTTGCCTCTGAAATGGTGGTCAAGGCCACCCTGATGGGAATGAAGATCGCGGAAGTGCCCATCCGCTTGGCGCACGATGGCCGTTCGCGCCTGCCGCACCTTCGGCCGTACCGCGACGGCTGGCGGCATCTCCGCTTCATGCTGATGTATAGCCCGCGTTGGCTCTTTCTGTATCCGGGGACTCTATTGATTTTGCTGGGGCTGGCCGGATGCGCTTGGCTTCTGCCGGGGCCGCGGGTCGTCCATGGCATCGGATTCGACGTGCATACGCTGTTGTATGCGTTCGTCGCGGTACTGCTGGGGTTTCAGTTGGTTGCCTTCGCCGTCTTCACCAAGGTTTTTGCCATCTCCGAGGGCCTGCTACCCGAAGACGCGCGATTGAACCGCGCCTTCCGCCACATCACGCTGGAAACCGGCCTGGCCGTTGGCGGGCTGCTGATCGCGCTAGGAATCGGCGGATCGGTTTTTGCGGTTTCTGGCTGGGTGCAAGAGAGCTTTGGCGCTTTGGATACGGAACATATACTGCGTATCGTCATGCCATCCGTCTTCTCACTTACCTTGGGCGTGCAGATTGTCTGTGACAGCTTCTTCCTGAGTATCCTGGGGCTAAGGCGGCGCTCATGACCATGCGGCGCTCGTTCCTGATGATTGCTTCCTTTGCGCTTGCCGTCGCGCTGATCGTTCTGCTCGTGAAGATTGGAAGGGTTGATCTTCGGGTTACACTGCAACAACTTGAAAGGGTCAGCTTAATATCCTTTACCAAGATAACCTTGCTCAATGCCCTGATGATCTATCTTTCCACTGAAAAATGGAGGAGTATCGACGCCGCCTGGCGCAAGCCCTCGGATTCTATCCAAAGAAGAAGCACATCGTATGCTCTCACCAGCATCGGACTGGCAATCGGACTCTTTCTTCCCCTGCAACTCGCCATGGCGACGTCTCGCACGTTGGGAACACGCGCCAATGGAAAAGCCTTGAAACGCGGTACGGCCGGTACGCTTCTTGAGCAAGGCTTTGATGCTTACACAGTAGGATTCCTGGCGGTTGCATCGGCAATCACCTGGTACTGCCATGGCGAAGCGAGGACCTGGGCAATCTGCGCTTCATCTTCGATCATGCTTGCGCTGCTTGCCGTGGAGCCATCGGTACGCATCATCCGCTGGCTTTTTGCTTCTTGCCGTCCCCTGACCACCGAGCCCCAAAACCAGATTCTGCGTAGCTTGCGAGCGATCCGGGACTCAGGCATCTTGAATGCCGGTTTGGCGCGCCGTATGGTTGTGCTTTCCGCGCTTCGCACCGGAGCAGTTGTGCTAGTATCAGTTGAAATTGCAAAGGCTACCGGCTTGCAGATTCCCTTCTGGCAGATGGCGGCGGCGATACCTATTGTCAGTATTACAAATATCATCGCTCTGACCCCAGGCGGAATTGGCATCTATGACCTGGCGGGTGCGGGTGCACTGCGAGTCTTTGGGACGCCATTTGCGATTGGGGCGCAATGGGTCCTGGCCAATCGCGTTCTTGTTTCTACGTCCTACCTTCTCTTAGCGGCCTGTGCCGTAGTTGTTCTGGGAGCAGAAAGGATCGTGCCGCCAGGCGCCTGCATCCCCGCACCGGAGGCCAAGCAATGAATCCTTTTCTGTCAGTTATTATGCCTGTGCGCAATGGCGAGAAGTTCATCGCTGCGGCGCTCGAAAGCGTGCGAGCCCAGTATCGCGAAGGAATCGAGCTAGTGATCGTCGATGACCACTCCACGGACCGAACTCTCGAAATCGTACGCGGCTTTTCTGACGTTCTTCCTATTCGGCTAATCACCCCGGACAGGCATACAACCGAGGTCGAAGCTTGTAACATAGCTTTTCGCGAAGCCAGGGGAGAATGGGCTTGCTTGCTCCATTGCGACGACTTTTGGCTTCCGGGCAGGATGGCCAGGCTCTGGGGCGAGATGGAGACCGCCAAGGGCGCGTTCATACTTCACAATGCGATGTTTGTAGGACCTGACGGACGAAAACTTGGATATTGGACCTGTCCGCTCTCAGAAGGCATTATCCCGTCTGAGCAATTTATTGAACGTCTTCTTGTTCAAAACTTTATTGCTGCGCCTTCGCCGGTTTTCCGGCGCAAGGTTGTGCTTGAATCTGGAGGGATGGATCCGGCGAGTCCGCGGTGCCAAGACTGGGATCTTTGGCTTCGCATAGGAGCGATTGGACCGGTTCGATTCATCGCCGAAACGCTTAGCGCCTATCGTGTTCATCTTGGAGCGCAAACATTTGCCCGCAAGCGCCTGCCGAACGAGACGGAGCAACAGTTGACCACTGTGTTTGCCCGTCACCTGAGTCATTGGCCTGTCACGGGAAGGCGCAGAGCGTCGGTTGAGCGTGTTGCAAGAGCCTCGATCACGATAAATTCCACCCTGTCGGCGGCTTTCCGACATGAATCCTTTCAGCTTTCGCCGGTTCTTCTTGAATTACTTGCGCTGGGGCCATTCGGGTGGCACAGGTATCTGAGAGATTCAAGGATTGTACAGAGGGTGTGTTCGCGGCTGAAACTGCGGCATCTGCGAGTGACTTAGCGTTGTCAACGGATTCTTACGCGTAAGGGGAAACAAACATGAGCGTCGAAACAAATACATATGATCGACTGTGGGCTGACACGTGGGGGGACCAGCAGTACTACGGTCCAGTGCATCGCTGCCAGAATAAAGCACTGGTGAAATTGATCGCTAAACTGGACGTACGCACAGTGCTCGACGTGGGCTGCGGCGCTGGCGACAACCTGGCGGCCCTGGCTCAGGCCATGCCGCATCTAATCCTCACCGGCACAGACGTTTCGCGGGAGGCGCTGGCGCTGGCCGCTCGACGTGTGCCAAAAGCGCGTTTGAGCTGCCTTGATGCACAGAAGGAAAAGCTCGACGAACGGTTCGATCTGGTTTTGTGTAATCAGGTCGTTGAGCATCTTATCGATGATACGGCTGCATTTCGCAACCTGGCAAGGATGGCGAAAAGCTGGGTTCTGGTAGCCACCATGCGCGGACATATGCGCCGGTCGGAGCTAACTATCGGCCACATTCGCAACTATTCTGATTTTGAGTTGCGCGCCAAGGCAGAGAACGCGGGGCTTGAAGTTGTGGACATTTTCGGATGGGGATTTCCATTTTATTCACCCCTATACCGTACGGCCATCGAATGGCTTCCAAGCGGACCTCCGGAGGGGAAGTTTGGCATCATACAGAAGTCAATCGCGAATTTTCTTTATCATCTATATGCCCTGAATATCCCGCGCCATGGCGATGTAGTTACCATGCTTGCACGTCCGCGTGAATCAACAGTTTAGGAGCACTTTCTTGGAACTTGCCGGTCCTGCTTCGGAAACTCAAATCGTAGAACCTTGTGTAACTCAGCCAAAAGCATGGAACACACGGCCCTTGCAGGATCGTGTGTTCCATGCGATTTACGTCGTGGCTCTTGCTGCGTCAATCTCTATCTGGTTCATGGCCGTTCGCGCTCCGCTGGGACTGGATGAGACAGGATCGTATTGGCAGATATGTGCAGGTTTTTCGGAGATTTGGTCTCGCCAGAGTATGTCCTTTCCCGCATATTCATACATTCTATGGTCTTCGACCAAGATTCTTGGAACCAGCGAGATTGCCCTCAGAATTCCATCCATCCTAGCCATGCTCGGTGCGGTCTATTTGCTGTACCTTGCGGCCCGAGAACTCTTCGAGCGCGATATTGCCTTCATTGCGGCGATCGTTTTCTGTCTTCATCCCATTGTGGTTTTCGCCGCTATTGACGTCCGGCCCTACGCCTTCGGGGCGCTTGTAACGAATGCGGCCATTCTTATCCTGCTTCGCCTGCGGCACAACGATTCAAACTGGCTGGCGGCGCTGTTCGGACTCTCGGCGGCATGGATTGTCTGGTTCCATTTTCTCTTCGCTGTCATTCTGCCCGCCCTCGTACTTTGCTTTTTCGTTGTCAAGACGAGCAACCGCAAGGCCCTATGGCGGCAATTCGGCGTTGCTTCAGCCGCGTTTGCGCTGGCGTTTCTGCCGGTGATTCCGCAGATGCAATACTTGTTCCAGACCAGCGGAACCCATGTTTTTGAAATGACTCCCAATTGGGTTGACCTGATCTGGACACTCGCGCCAGGGTGGATATTGGCTGTCTTTGGCATGACCGCGCTGGTTGCGGCCGCAAGCGCCCGATCCGATCAGCAAATTCATTTTCATCGCTGGCAAATTCTGCTTTGCGCATCGTTGGCGCTCATCCCAGTTCTGATCCTCTATAGCGTGAGCGCCGGAACATCGATCCATATGTTTGTTCCACGTCATCGACTGGAGGCGGTTCCGGGAATTGCGCTCTGCTGGGCATTTGCCCTCAGCCGCTTCCACTCGCGCTCTTTGCGATTGCTGTTCTGCGTGGCGCTGGTGTTTACTGCGAGCTATCTTTCCTACAGTTCCTCATCTTCCAGACAAAACTCTTGCGACTCTTGGAAATATGCCCTGGAAGCCGCGGAAAAGAACGCCTCGGCCGACAATGCTCCCGCGTTGATCTGTAGCGGCTTCATCGAGTCGGACTACTCCACAATGCCGGTCAATTCGGTAAAAGGCAGCAAATTCTTTGCACCGCTTTCTTACTACAAGCTCAGCGTACCGGTGGTGCCCCTGCCAGACGACTTCAATGGCGAAACAGTGCGGATCAGTTCGTTATTCCTGCACGAGGCGGCGCAGAAACATGAACGCTTCCTGGCCCTCGGATATAAGAGCTCGTACAGGACGCTCGATTGGCTTGCGCAAAGCGCCGCCGCAACACACTCTGTCCGCATGGTGGGAGTATTCGATGGCGTTGAAGTTTTGGAGTTCGTGCCGCACCCAGATGTGCAGGCCCGCGCTAAGCACATGGCTCCGACTGTACTGCGAATGCGCGGGGAAGGCGGGCTGCCATTGATGCGCCCAGATCCGCGCTGGTGATTGGTGCGGCTGGCGCGGACTATGGTACTTATTCGAACGAGATGACCATGGAACTCAGTATCGTAATACCCTGGCTCAACGAAGTAATAATGCTTGCGTTGATTAAGTTCTGGCGATGGGAGATGCATGCATGAATCTATTACACACTATCCTCGCTATTCTGGTAATTTATCCGAGCGTTGTGGTCATCGCATTGCTCGTCCCGATCTTCGCTCTACGCTGGTTTGCCGTGGCGGCTGATCGCGGACGAACAGAGTGGCTTCTGGTTACCCCAGTGTTTTTCAAGGGGATCGGAGTTCTTTCTCTCTTCATTTCAAAGAATCTTTCCCGTTTGCGTCCGCTCAAGTTTGACCTCTATGTCTTTCATATCGATTCATTTTTTGGCGACCCAAGCTTTCATCTCGGCCAGCTAGTGGCTTCGCGTCTCTGGCTGGCAATCCTACTGAATATCAGTTATGATATCCTGGAAATAGCGGCATTCGGGACCTTTGCTATTTATCTTTATCGATGCTCACAGTCGGAAACAATCCGCCTAATTGAAACTTTTCTTCTCAATCTCATTGCCGCTGTTCCTCTTTACCTGATTTTTCCGGTTTGCGGGCCAGGCTTTGCTTTTCCTTCTTACCCGGCTTTGCCGCAGATGCCTCTTATTCCGCATATGATCGCAATTAACGCAGCGCCGAATGGAGTTCCTTCCGTGCATACCTCCACGGCGCTGCTCATCTTATGGTTTATGTGGCGCTGGCCTTGGGGGCGTATCGCTGCCTCCGGTTATCTCGCTCTGATCGTGCTGGCCACGCTGGGCGGTGGTCAGCATTATTTGTTTGATCTGATCTGTGCTATTCCTTATACCGCTCTGATCCTTTGGACTATTCGCATATGGAACGCCCGATTTGCCGCCAAAGATAACATGCAAAAGAAGACTTCAGAGTTCAGCTACTCTTGATCCTTCGTCTTCTTTATGATTTGGCTTTGATCAGGCTTGGGATCATTGACTCCTCCATTAAAAGCTGGCGGAGACCCGAAAGAAGGTTGCCAATAGGCAGGGAAGCATGGAACGAACACGTTTTTGCATTTCGATTTGCTAGTATCTCTATGATGATGAAAGCTCGTGAAAATGCGCCCGCTGCCGTGCTGGAAGGAAGCGGCGAGTTTGTACTTGGTACACCCTCGCCGCGCATGATTCGTTGGGCTCAGGCACTGGTTCTGGTAGCGCTCTATTCCATTCCGGCGCTGGTCTATCTGCGCACGGCGTCGGCCAGCGATCCGGATGTCTGGTGGCACCTGCGCAGCGCCGAGTGGATCTTGCAGCACCACGCCGCGCCGTGGACCGATCCCTTCTCCAGCGCGGGCGCGGGGAAATTCTGGGCCGCCTATAGCTGGCTCTTCGAGCTGCTGATTTTCAAGCTTTTTCAGTGGCTGGGCCTGGCCGGAATCGTGGTTTATACAGCCGGAATGGTGGCGGCCATCGCGATGGCGCTGCATCACCTGATCCGGCGACTGCAAGCCGACTTTACCTTTGGGGTGCTGCTGACCTTTGCCGCCAGCTACAGCATGGTCCGACTCTACACGCCGCGCCCGTGGCTGTTTACCATTCTGTTTTTCACGCTGGAACTCGACATTCTGATGCAGGCGCGCCGGACGGGCAAGACGCGCGAACTACTCCGGTTGCCGGTGATTTTCGCGCTATGGGCCAACGTGCATATTCAGTTCATCGACGGCCTGGTGGTGCTGGCGATTGCCTTGGCGGAGGCGGTGCTGGCGCGGCGGTGGACGAGCCTTCAAACACGCCTGCGAGCAGGCTGGCTGGGCGGCATCTGCCTGGCGTGCGTTTTGGCGACGCTGGTCAATCCTTATGGCTGGAGGATTTACCGGGTGGCCTACGATCTGGCCGCGCAGCCGGGCGTGATGAGCAAAGTGGCGGAGTTGTCCGCGCTGCCCTTTCGCCACATAGATGACTGGCTGGTGTTGCTGCTGGCTCTGGCCGCGGTTGCGGTGCTGGCCAGAGCGTCCGGGGTTAAAGCCCAGGTTGATTCTGATGGCGTTATGCGGGGATTGAACCCCCCGTCTCCCTCCGAAACGAGTTTTTCCGCAGCCGATAGAACCCGCCGCGGGTTGTTTTTCGAGGGCGCGCTGCTGGCTTTTGCCATTTATGTGTCCTTCCGCACGCAACGCGACCTGTGGGTGGTGGTCATTGCGGCCAGCGCGATTCTGGCAAGCCGCATCACGGGCGACGAAAAAAACCGCTTCCAGTTGACAACGTACTTTGCGCCGTTGGTTGTGGCGGCCACCGGCCTCGCGGTCGCGCTCGGCTTCTGCGCGCTGCGCGTGGACAACGCCAGTCTATGCGCAAAGCTCGTGGAAGAGCTGCCCGTCCGCGCGGTGGAAGTGGTGCAGGAAAAGGGCTGGAGCGGGCCTCTCTACAACGACTACGGCTGGGGTGGCTACCTGATCTGGGCTTTGCGCATGCCGGTCAGCATCGATGGCCGCGCGGCGCTGCACGGCGATGCGGCGCTCGACCGCTCAGAGGCGGTGTGGAGCGGACAGCCGGAGTGGGTCTCCGATCCCGATCTGCGGCGGGCGAGGCTGGTGATTGGGCCGGTCAGAGCGCCGCTGACGCAGTTGCTGCGCACGGACCCGCGCTTCGAGTTGGGCTATGAAGACCAGCTTGCGGTGGTTTTTGTCGCCCGCCCCGCCCCGCCTTCCGTAACGGCGAAAACCGGCGGCACGGCGACCCGCTCCGGCCAGTGACCCTTGCTGGCTGCCAGGGCAAACGCATTTTAATTCCAATTTTGCCAGCCCGATTTTGCCGCGGAAGTGATTTTGGATTGCGATTCGATGCCGCGGACAACCTACGGAGGGAGCAGGGGCCTTATTGATCCGGCAAGAAAACAGTGACATTGTTTCCCACCCATTTCCGCAAAAAGCGCGGAAATGGATGGGGCACCCTGACAGTATTTAGTCGCCGGATCAATAAGGCCCCTGAATCCGCGACAAACCAAGACGCCTTCAGGCGCGGGCAAAAGGCCCGGGGCTAAAGCCCCTCGCTATTTCGCCTGATTTTCAGTGGCCTGAAGGCCACTGCTCCCTCCGAAAGAACAAGCAGAAGCGCTGGCTGCGCGAATTCGCACGGAAGTACTCTCACGCTTTCAAGCCCCGGCAACGATAAAGCAGGATAGGAGATGGTGTGAATGGCGACGGGCGCTACATGGGCCAATCCGGCTCAGAGACAGACGGGTGAACTTTGCTATGTGGCGCGCCAACCGATTCTGAATGTTCAGGGCAAGGCGCATGGCTATGAGTTGCGCTTCTGGGATGGGCGCGAGCCAAACTTCGGCGCCGACAAGAACCTGACGATCCGCACCATGCTCGACAACACGGTGATCTTCGGTCTGGAAGAGCTGACGCGCGGCTTGGCGGCCTTTGTGCAGTGCACCCCGGATTCACTGACCGAGGAGTGGGTGCGCGTATTGCCGCCCGCGCTGACAGTTCTGGAACTTCCATCCAGCGCGGAAGCCACGCAAAGTCTGCTGGATGCCTGCGGCAAACTAAAGGCCCTGGGCTTCCGGCTGGCGCTGACCGATTTTACCGGGAAGCTTAACTCCCAGCCTTTGGCCGAGTTGGCCAGCTACATCAAGGTGGATGTGGTCAAAGTAGACGCCACCAAGCGCCGCGAGTTGCTGCGCCAACTGGACGGCGCACCGGCTTTGCTGGTGGCGCAGAACGTGGAGACGCAGGCGCAGTACGCTGAGGCCTGCAAGGAAGGCTTCAAGCTGTTTCAGGGCTACTATTTCTGCCGTCCGGAGGCGCTCGAAAGCCACCGCATTCCTGGCAACCGCCTGGTGCATCTGGAAATTCTGGAGGATCTGCAGAAGGTGCCGGTTGACCTGAAGCGTATGAGCCAGTTGGTGATGTGCGACGCCTCACTCACCTACCGGCTGCTGCGGCTGGTCAACTCGCCGGTCTGCGCCATGCGGCAGGAGGTAACCTCAATCCAAACGGCGCTGATGCTGCTGGGCGAAGCGGCCTTCCGGCGCATCGCCATGCTGGCCATCGCCAGCGACTTCAGCACCAACCAGCCGGCGGAGATTCTGCGCATGGCCTTTGAGCGGGCGCGCTTCTGCGAATTGGCGGCAAGCCTCTGCGGGCTGGTTCCCAGCGAACAATATCTGATCGGCATGGTCAGCCTGTTCCCGGCCATGCTGCGCATTCTCATGGAAGATGTGATCCGGTCGCTGCCCTTGCGCGAGCAAGCTCGCCAGGCGCTGCTGGGCTGGGACCTTCCGGAGGGCCTGCTGCTGCATTGGATTGTTTGTCACGAGCACGGAAACTGGAAGGAGTGTGATGCGATTGTCCACTCCCTCGGCCTGCGCCATGAGCTATTCCTGCGCTGCCACGCCGAGGCCGTCGCGTGGGCCGCAGCGGCGCTCAAGTGCAATGCCTGAGCGCACGACGCTGCGGCTGAAGCCGGATTCTTGATTGGTCATGATCGGCACGACTGAAGTCGTGCCCTGACACAATCTATTGCCTCAAGGTAATTTGCAAGTGGCTCAGACCTCTAGCGGCCGGAAGCGCGCTTCTCCCAGCGTTCTTCGTGCCGGTCGTCGCGAAAGATAACTGAGGTAACGCGACCCTCGGCGTTGTGCTCGAAGATGAACCGGGTCAGGCTCGATCCATTGGGATAAAAGAAGACGCTGGGCGACTCCGCGGCCAGTTCAAAGACATCGCCCTGCGGGTTTTTCTCGTAGAAGCGTTCGCCCTGGCGGAAGAGAATCGCCGCATCGTGGCCGTGGGCGTCGCGATACTCTCCGGCCAGCAGGTCAAGCGCGGCCTGGCTCAGCTTGATCGCGGACGGATGCAGCGGAATGGTCAACCGTTCGGCAAAGGTGGTCCACTCCGCTCGTCCTTTGGCGTCATTGCGGTGCATCAGCAGCCAGCGCGGCAGTTCCTGCTCGTTGTAGGCGCGGGTCCAGCAGTCGTGATGTAACCCCTGATAAATCCAAAGCCGGACATGCCCGCCGTTGCCCTTGAGGGCCTCAAACATCAGTTCGCTCTGCCGCGAAACCACGATGTTGTCATTGCTGCCCTGGAAGAGCCAGACCGGCGTGCGGCCAAGAGCGCGGGCATACTCGGCGGGCAGCGTGGAGGCCTGCTGCCAGCGCTCCGGCTGATAGCTCCAGAAGACGCCGCCCGCCGCAATCGCCACCGCAGCCCAGCGCCGGGGATGGAAGCGCGCCAACTCCCAAGCGCCGTAGCCGCCCATCGAGAGGCCGGAAAGGTAGGTGCGCTCCGGGTCAAGGTGGAACTCGGCGCTCTCGCGGTTCAGGGCGTTCATGGCCATCGTGAGCATCTCCGGATCGGTCCAGTAGCGGGAGAGCGGACACTGCGGCATCACGATGACAAACGGCCAGCGCTCCGGATGATCGCGCACCGCCTGGGGCAGGCCGACCTGCGTCTGCCACATCCCCTCGGAGCCGCGCTCGCCGCGCCCATGCAGAAACAGAATCACCGGCCATTGCTTGTGGTCGTCGCGGCGGAAGGACTCGGGCAGATAGACCTGAAAGTGATAGGTGGCGCCATGCAGCGCCAGGGTGCGGTTGAGAAAACCGGTTTCCTGCGGCGGCGCCGTGTGGGCGCGGTTTCCAGAGCCGGGAGCAGCCTGCGCCTGCGCAAACATCATCACACAGGCAAGCAGCAGGCCGGAAGCCAGAAATAGAAGAATTCGTCGCATACGGAAATCTGTTTCTACTATAGAGCGAAAACAAGCTGCCGTTTTCAAAAGGGCGCGACGGCCCAAGGGACGAACGGGATGCTTTTACCCTGGAGCTTCGCCCCATGCCCTCCAACCGCCGCCCCGCATTCGATACACTAATAATGATATGAAATTCCGCTCTGGTAACGAGATACGAGAAACCTTTCTGCGCTTTTTTGAAGAGAAGGGGCACCGCCGTGTGCATTCCTCCTCACTGGTGCCCGCCAATGACCCGACGCTGCTGTTCACCAACGCCGGGATGAACCAGTTCAAGGACCTGTACCTGGGGGCGGAAAAGCGCGAATATACGCGCGCCACCACGTCGCAGAAGTGCGTCCGCGCGGGTGGCAAGCACAACGACCTGGAAAACGTTGGCTTCACCCGCCGCCACCACACCTTCTTCGAGATGCTGGGCAACTTCAGCTTCGGCGACTACTTCAAAAAAGAGGCCATCGCCTACGCCTGGGAGTTGATCACCAGCCCGGAGTGGTTCGGGATTCCCAAGGACCGGCTCTACGTCACGATCTTCGAGGGTGCCGAGGGCGTGCCGCGCGACGACGAGGCCGAGCGCTATTGGAACGAGATCGGCGTCACCAGCGACCGCATCCGCGAGTACGGCCTGAAGGACAACTTCTGGCAGATGGGCGAAACCGGCCCCTGCGGCCCCTGCTCGGAGATTTTTTACGACATGGGCATCGAAGCGGCGGAGACTCCCGGAGTCGACAAGCCCTTCGGCGAGGACGAGTCGCGCTACGTCGAGATTTGGAATCTGGTCTTCGACCAGTTTGATCGCTCGGCGGTCGTCGACGCCAAGGGCAAAACCACCGGCTACAAGCTCGTTCCTCTGCCCAATCCCTCCATCGATACCGGCATGGGCCTGGAGCGCGTCGCATCTGTTCTGCAAGGCAAGATCAGCAACTTCGAGACCGATTTGTTTGTACCTCTCATCAAGCGGGCGGCTGAACTCACGGGCGTTAAACCGCAATCTCATGCACGTGTTGCTGCCGAGCCAGGGTCCGATGCGTATGCCGCATTACTTACACATGACCTGTCATTGGACGAAACAATGGCGATAAACGATTTGCTAAGGAAGCCTTCACTCAGAATCATTGCTGATCACGCTCGCGCGGCAACTTTTCTCATCAACGACGGCGTACTGCCTTCAAATGAAGGTCGAGGCTACGTGCTTCGCAAGATTCTTCGCCGCGGCATCCGTCACGGACGCCTCCTCGGCCAGGAGCAGCCGTTTCTCTATCAGATGGTCTACGCTGTGCGCGACCTAATGCATAAAGCTTATCCCGAACTGATCGAGTCGGCTGATCGTGTGGCGAAAGTCGTGCTGGCGGAAGAGAAGCAGTTTGCAAGGGTTATTGCTGAAGGTTCACGTCGATTCGATATAGAAGTTGCGCGACTAATCAAGCCACGTGCAAACGAATATGACACACAGTTCAGGGATGCAGCTACAGGAGAGGATGAGGATATTGATAAGCTTTTTCGAGAGTTGGACTCGAATGATCCTAGCCGTGCTGTCAGGTTTTTCACGGCCCATTGGAGCCTAACAGACTGGGGAGCAACTCCTGGCGGAACCTCGCTCGGTTTTTCTGGAGAAAAGGCCTTCCATCTTTATGAAACTTATGGCCTTCCGCTCGACTTTATGGTGGATGCCGCGCACGATCTCGGTTTAAGATTCGACGAAGTCGGCTTCGAGGCCGCTCGCGCCGAAGAACAGGCTCGCGCACGCGCCAGTTGGAAGGGCGGCAACCAGAAGACGGCCAGCCCGGTTTATCGCGCCCTGCCTAAAACGGATTTCCTTGGCTACAAACAGCTCACCGCGACCGGCGCTGAAGTTCTCGCTATCGTGAAAAAAGGCGTGGGCGTTCCCGCGGCCAAGGCGGGCGAGCAGGTCGAGGTCGTACTCGACCAGACCAGCTTTTATGCCGAGATGGGCGGTCAGGCCGGAGACACAGGCCAACTGCTTTCGCCCGACGGCAACACCGTCGTCGCAGAGATTTCCAACTGCCTGGCTCCCGTGCAGGGCGTGCGCGTCCACAAGGCGCTGCTCAAGGAAGACCTCACCGTTGGCGATCACCTCCGCACGGTGGTCGACGCCGACCGGCGCAACGCCATCCGCCGCAACCACACCGGCACGCATCTGCTGCACGCGGCCTTGCGGCAGGTCTTGGGCGATCACGTCAAGCAGGCCGGTTCTTCGGTCGATCCCACGCGGCTGCGCTTCGATTTTTCGCACTTTGCGCAGGTGGCCGACGAGGAGCTGGAAGAGGTCGAGAGCATCGTCAACCGAGAGGTTCTGGCCGACGCCAAGGTCGATACGCTGGAAGACGTGCCGATCGACGTGGCCGTGAACGAATATCACGCCATGGCTCTCTTCGGCGAAAAGTACGGCGACAAGGTGCGCGTCGTGAAGGTCGCGGACGGCTTCTCGACGGAGCTTTGCGGCGGCACGCACACAACGTCCACGGGCGAGATCGGCCTCATCAAGATTGTCAGCGAGGAGTCGGTTTCCTCCGGCGTTCGTCGTTTGGAGGCCATTACCGGCCTGGGCTCGCTCGCCACTTTCCGCCAGGATTTTGCGGTTTCGCAACTCGTGACGCAGGTGGCTCCAGCAGCCGAGGGCGGCAGCCTTTCCGATGCCTTGCGCGCCAAGCTGGCCGCACAGGAGGACGAGCTGAAGCGTCTGCGGCGGGAGCTGGACGAGACGCGCATGAAGTCGGCCGCCGGATCGCTGGACGAGGCGCTTTCTCATGCCGTTGATGTCAAGGGCGTGCGGCTGGTGACGTTGCGGGCCGATGCAATCGAGCGCGGCCAACTGCGGACTCTGGTGGACAATCTGAAGCAGCGGCTGGGCGAGGGCATCGTGGTTCTCGGCTCGGCGCAGCCGGAGGGCAAGGTGGCGCTGATCGCCGGCGTCACGCCGGGGCTGACCAAGCGCATCCAGGCGGGCAAGCTGGTGGGTGCCGTGGCGAAGCTGGTGGGCGGCTCAGGCGGCGGCAAACCGGAGATCGCCGAAGCTGGCGGCAAGGATCAAACAAAAATCGATGCGGCGCTCGATGCCGCGGCGGGGATTGCCGGGGAATTGCTGAAGTAAGCACCGATCAAGAGCCGGAAAAGATGTAAAAAGATATAGATAGCTATATCCCACATTTGGCGCGATAAAACTGCGCCAGATGTGGGGCACCCGGCACCCGGCTATAAAAAACCAGAAAATCTGTAGTTATAAATATCCCACCTTAGGCGCAAAAACAAAGACGCGCCGAAGGTGGGGCACCCGCGCTCGGCACCCGCGCACCCTGGTCTCTTACTTGTTTTCGTTGCCGGTAAGGCGGAAGGTGATGGTGCCCCAGAAGAGGCGGGCGCGCATCTGCACGGGAATGTGGCGTTCGTCGTCGGTATACCAGATCCAGATATTGCCGCGATTCTTGACCACGCCGGCGGCGGCGGTCGGCTGCACGCGCAGCGTCTTGAAGGTGCCGAGCGGAGTCTTGATCTCTTCGCGGCTCTCGACTTTCATGGTCACAGGCACGATGCGCATGGCATCGACGACCGGAATCACAAAGCTGTGCCCCAGCTCGATGCGCTGCGACGAGGCATAGAAGACCCCCGAGAGCAGGTCCGTGACACAACCGGGGATGCTCGATTCAACGTGCTTGGTTTGCCCTTTGACCAGATTCTTTTCGTCCAGGATGGAGCGGTTCTGGCTGTAGTCCAAGTGGAGCGTCGAACTGGCCTGGCGGCGGCCCTCGACTGTCTGCTTGTTGAAGTCGGTGGTGCAGCCTCTGGAGCGGCTAAAAATCGACTGGAAGCGGTCGCTGACGTGGAAGAGCATATTGAGAGCGCCGATGGTATCGGCGCTGGCCGTAACATTCTCGCGGTCGCCGGCCGCCTCAAAGCGCAGCACCGCCGTGCCGGCGGGAAAGACACGCCAGTCGACCGAATAGGTGAGGGTCTGCCTCTGCGGAAAACTGTAGCCGGGGCGCGGCGGGTTGAGCATGGGCGTCTGCTGACCGTGGGCCAGGACGGTCGGAGCAAAAACGCAAAGAATGGCGGCTATTGTTGTGCGCATCTTCACCGGCTGCATGACTCCTTATTATTCAATTCAACGGGCAATTGAACTCAAAAAAACCGCTCATTGCGGCAGATCTATAAATGCGGCAAGCACTGACCGCAGAAACAGCAGGCTGAGGTAAAGCAGCACAGCCCCTATCCCAGCATTGTACTCGCGATGCTGGATGTAGAGCGAAAGTGAAAAACCTCCGGAGGGGCTTTCCTGCTCCGAAATCCCAGCCTTTTGCTCGCCGGGGCGAGTGGCCGGGGTGAACCGCGGAATCAGCCGCGGCACCCGTTGGCAGTAGCCGTCAAAATCAGCAAACGCGGCGCGCAAAAAGCGTTCTTCAGAAGCGATAACCGGAATATAAATCACCGCGAAACCCAGAACGAGTACCAGCGCCACCGGCCAACTGAGCAGCGCCACGGCAAAACCCGCGGCAATCAGCATGGAGCCCAAATAGAGCGGGTTGCGGGTGTACGCGTAAGGGCCGGTCATGGTCAGTTCGCGGTTCTTGTTCACGTAGCCGGAGGCGTAGGCGCGCAACCACAGGCCGGGCACAACCAGCGCCAGACTCCAGGCCACGGCGGCTGGCTGGGGAGCGCGCCGGTAGAGTTCAAAGAGATAAAGAACCCCGGTGAGAAAGCCCAGAGGGACGCGGATGCGGCGGGCAATCTTCTGCCAGCGGGTGATCCAGTCTTGCGGCTGCCGTTCGGGTTGTGTGGAGGTGGGCTGGGTCATCGGGTTGTTTCAGGATATAGCAAGGCGACGGCCGAGCGCAGCACGCTGTCTGGTTGGATGGTCAGCAGGCCGGCCTCCGGCTCGGCGCGGCGCGAGTGGTCGCGGCGGCTCAAGGGGCTGCGCAAGACCTGAAAACGCGTGCCGAAAGGGCCGTTGCGGCTGGGATCGGTGGGGCCATAAATGCCCACCACGGGCCGGCCAAGCGCGCAGGCCAGATGGAGCGGGCCGGTGTCGCCGGCAATGGCCAGATCAACGCGGCGGGTGAGGGCGATCAACTGAGCCAGGGAGCAACTGAGCGGAGTAGCCACGCCGCAGGTGCCGCGAACAATGACCTCGGCCAGCGGCTCCTCGCCGGGACCGCAATTGACCAGCACGCGGCAGCCGCGCTCAATAAGTCCCTGAGCCACAATGGCATAGCGCTCCGCAGGCCAGCGCTTGGCGCCCCATCCGCCGCCGGGGCTGATGAGCACGGCGGGCTGGCCGCCGCCCCACGGAGCTGTCCGCGTGGACACCGGATGGACACCGGCCGCGGGCAGAATCTTATCTGCCCAGGCCTCCGCGTCCGGTTCCACGGGCAACCGGGGAGCGACGGCAGTGAGCGGATCGCCGGCGATGGCCGAGGCCAGCTCCACATCCTGCTCGATAACGTGCATGCCATGAGTGGCGATGCGCTCGGTGAAAAGCCAGCGCGCCGCCCGTTCGCGCGGTTCAGCCTCGCCGATCAACCGCCGGCAGCCGGCGAAGCGCGCCACCACCGCCGAGCGGATGGCTCCTTGCAGGTCAATCACCGCGTTGTATTGCCCGGCCCGGAGCGCCGAGCGCAACGCCATGATTCCATGAAGGGTTTGAGTGCTGAAAGGAGCTTTGCGCCAAGCTTTGGTGGGGGCAAAATGCAGGTGATCCGCAACCGGCTGCGCAGGACCGCGCGCGGCACTGCCTTCAGCGGCCAGCAGCGCCCGCCAGCGCGGATCGACAACCCAGTCGATAATCCACGCCGGATGGGCCTGCCGCAGCGCCGTAACCGCCGGAAGGGCGTGCAGAATGTCTCCCATGGCGCCCAGCCGGACCACCAGTAAGCGAAAATTGGACTGTATTTGCAATCTTTGATTCTCTCACAGACAACGTGCGATATCCTCTGCGCATTTGGTTTGAATCGACGCCGGAGAGGTGGGTGCGCAAGGCGTCAGGGCGCGACCTCCCATCCCTTTCCGCGTTTTGTGCGAGGGTGGGGAACCACTCTGAATTCGTTTGCTCCGGATCAATAAAATGCGGCCGGCATAAGCAAAAGGAGCGCATCAGGACGCTTCAGACTTATGGCGCGGTGGCCTGCGCGGGTTCTCTGCCGGATGCGGTTTGCTCTCATCAAGGACAGCTCCGGCAGGGCGGCTCGGAATCGCCGCTGGGACGGAATGCGGACGGACGAAACCAGCATACGCAGCCCAAGAGGCAGACGAAAGGATGAAGCGGCATTGCATTGATTGCATGCTCTTTATCTAGTCTGCGCCACACATCTCGCATTTTATTTTTACGCTTTTAAGCCGCCTTGCTCAGGAGGAATCGAGCGCATCCAGCGCACCGGAAACGCATCTAATTTTAAGCAGGATTTGTTCGGGAAATGGGGAAATTTTTCTTCTGCGAAGCCAGCGAATTCAGCTTTTTCAGCTTGATGAGGAATTTCGAGAATGTGACGTAGATCACTGCCGCGCGTCTGAGCACAGTCGAGAATCGGTTGTGCTTTATAGCGAAAACAGAGCAGGTGCGGCTCACCGGAGGGGAACAGAAATGAAGGATGAAAAGAAACCGGACCGCGGCCAGATGCGCGTGGACGTGGATGAGTGCAAGGGCTGCGGATTCTGCGTGGAAGCTTGCCCGTCGAAGGTAATCACGATCAACGAGCGGTTGAATCACTATGGCTATCGCACGGCGGAGTATGCGGGTGCGGGCTGCACGGGCTGCGGCCTCTGCTTCATGGTGTGTCCGGAGCCGGGAGCGATTACTGTTCTGAAACTCGTGCAACACCAAGTCGAGACAGTGAGCAGTGTGGGAGCGGGCAAATGCATAAGCAACTGATGAAGGGCAACGAGGCGATTATCAAGAGCGCGATCCTGGCCGGATGCCGCGCCTTCTACGGCTACCCGATCACGCCGGCCACCGAGGTGGCCGAGGCGGCGGCGCACTCGATGCCGCTGGCCGGCGGCGTGTTTTTGCAGGCGGAGAGCGAGGTCGCGTCCATCAACATGATCTACGGCGCCTCGTCGGCCGGGGTGCGCGTGATGACTTCGTCGAGCGGTCCTGGGATCAGCCTGATGCAGGAAGGCATCAGCTACCTGGCGGGCGCGGAGCTGCCTTGCGTCATCGCCGACATTGTGCGCGGCGGGCCGGGCCTGGGCAACATCGGCGCCGAGCAGGGCGACTATCACCAGGTGGTGAAGGGCGGCGGCCACGGCAACTACCGGACCATCGTGCTGGCGCCGCACTCGGTTCAGGAGATGGCGGATCTGACCGCTCTCGCCTTCGAGTTGGCCGACCGCTACCGCAACCCGGTGGTTCTGATGGCCGATGGCTTCATCGGCCAGATGATGGAGCCAGTCGAGTTCGCGCAGAAGGCCGTCAAACCAGAGCCGCCCGACTGGGCTGTGCTGGGAACCGAAGCCACGCGCGGCAATCTGATCAACTCGCTCTACTTGAATTTCGACGAGATGGAAGCGCATCTGAATCATATGGAAGCGAAGTACCATCGCGCGGAAGAGCTGGAAACGCGGGCCGAAGAGTGGCAGACCGAAGACGCGGAGATTGTGCTGGTGGGCTACGGCATCGTGGCGCGGATTCTGAAGGCCGTGGCGGCGGAGGCGCGCGCCAATGGGCTGAAGGTCGGCGTGTTGCGGCCGATCACGCTCTATCCATTTCCAAAACCGCATTTTCAACGGCTGGCCAAGAGTGCGAAGGTCTTCGTGGTGGTGGAATTGAGCAACGGCCAGATGCTGGAGGATGTGCGGCTGGCGCTCAACGGCGCGCGGCCGGTGGAGTTTTTGAGTCGCATGGGCGGAAACGTCCCGTCGCATCAAGAAGTTCTCGATTTTGTGCGTGAACTGGCGCGCAAGATGCCGTCCGCAACGCAGCCGCAAGAAAGGCAGGCAGTCCATGTCTAGCGCGATTGTGAATGAGTACGCAGTGTCGCAGAGCCGTGCGAAGAGCTTCTTCCCGCGCTTCGAGCGCAAGGATGAGTTGCAGCATCAGACGCATTTTTGCCCCGGATGCGGCCACGGCCAGGTGCATAAGATGCTGGCGCGGGCCATCGACGAACTGGGCATTCAGAACAGAACTGTTCTTGTCGGCCCGGTCGGTTGCGGCGTGTTTACCTACAACTATTTCGACGTGGGAGGCATTTCGGCCGCTCACGGGCGTGCTCCAGCCGTGGCCACGGGTGTGGCGCGCAGCCTGCCCGGCAGCATTGTGATCGACTATCAGGGCGACGGCGACATTGCAGCCATCGGCTCGGCGGAGATTCTGCACGCGGCCAATCGCGGCGAAAACATCACGGTGATCTTCATCAACAACGCCATCTACAGCATGACCGGCGGCCAGATGGCGCCGACGACGCTGATTGGGCAGAAGACCGAGACTACGCCCTACGGGCGCAGTGCGCTGAATGAAGGCTATCCGCTGCATCTCTGCGAGCTGCTGGCCACGCTTGAGGCTCCGGTCTACATCGAGCGCGTGAGTCTGGGCAACAGCCGGCAGATTATGCAGGCCTCGCGGGCCATCAAGCGCGCCGTGGAAAACCAGGTGCGCGGACTGGGCTTCTCGATGATCGAAGTGCTCGCGCCCTGCCCGACAATCTGGAAGATGGACCCGGTCAAGGCGCAGCTCTGGGTGCATGATGTTCTTGAAAAGACCTTTCCGCTGGGCGTCTTTTGCGAGCGTGACAAAGACGCTCAGCCTCGGCCTTTGCCTGAGGCTGAGCCACCGCTCGACAAAATTCCGCAAATTCTCGGCGTCGCCAGCGAGGGATTACCGGAAGGCCATCCGGTTCCGCCGGAGGGCGTGGCGGCGGAGATGGACATGCGCGTGCGCGTGGCGGGCTTTGGCGGACAGGGCGTTTTGCTGCTGGGCGAGGTGCTGGCCGAGGCCGGCCTCGATGCGGGCTTTGAGGTTTCCTGGCTGCCCTCCTACGGGCCGGAGATGCGCTCGGGAACCTCCAACTGCCATGTGCGCATCTCCCGGCACACCATCGATTCGCCGATGGTGGCCAGCCCCGGCCTGCTGGTGGCGATGAACGAGCCATCGCTGCGAAAGTTCGTGAAAGGCGTGACGCCGGGCGGCTGGGTCATTTATAACGGCGAGGAATTTCCGTCCGACTGCGAGCAGAAGGATGTGCATGTGCTGGCGCGCAACTTCCTGCAAATCGCCAATGATCTGGGGAATCCACGCGCGTGCAACATGGTAATGTTGGGCGCGCTGCTGGAAATTGCCGGGGTGCTGCGGAAAGCGAACATCGAAGCGGCTCTGCGGAAGTTGGTGAAACCGCGCTGGATGGAGTTAAACGAACGCGCGATCAAGCTGGGCGGCGAGTTAGCGCGGCAGGCGTGCCAGAAGCACTGATGGAATGCCCAAGTCTGTCCGCGACCAGCTTCACAGGCCACGGACAGACTTGCAAATTGTCTTGTAATAGGACATAGCTACAAGGCATAACTAAAGTAACATAAGAGTTAGTTTATCTTAAAAGCGCTCTCTCCGATCGGCTTTTTCTCTCCAGAGTTTACGGCGGCCGACAAGCCCGCTTGCATTCCGAAAATACCCTAAAGTAAGTGATTCATTTATTCGGCATGGATGTAGACTCGGTGATGGAAGCGGCATTACTCCAGTACGTAGGATTTTGCCCGGTGAATAAACTAGTTCTAGGAATTACGGCGCTTGTTACATGGTTCCCTGTTGCCTCGGGGACAGCTCTACCTCCTACTCTGACATCTTTGAAGGCGGTGTCTACCCTCAGCAATGCTCAGGCCAGCAAGTCGATGCCGGTCGCGTTCGAGGCCACGGTCACTTATGCCCCCGGCCGGGATGGCATGTTGTTTGTCCAGGACGGAAACTTTGGCGTTTTTGTGCTCGATACCGCGAATACCAAGCTGGTCCCCGGTGATCGCGTTCTGGTGTGGGGAAAAACGCAGGCCAGCTTTCGTCCCATCGTCGTCAGCAATCACGTGGCCCTGCTTCGCCACGGCGCCATGCCCGCGTCTGTCTCCGCCACCTTTGACGGGTTGCTTCATGATGGCAAATACGACTGCATGCTCGTCAACGTGCGCGGCGTGATCCGCACCGCAGACCTGAAAATCGATAAAAATGCACGCTTCCTCTACGTGCAACTGGCCGTCGACGGGGGATTCGTTGACGTGTTGGTGGACAGCGTCAATGAGAGCGCGATTAACAGCCTGTTGGACGCAGAGGTTGAAATCACCGGGGTTGCCGGAGGTATCTTCGACGGCAAAATGCAGATGACAGGAGTATTGCTTCACGCCACTTCGCTTGCGAATGTGAAAGTGCTGAAGCGCGCCAGCATCACTCCGAAGGACCTCCCAATTACGCCCATGGGTCAGATCATGTCTGGCTATCATGTGCTGGATCAATCGCAGAGGGTGCGGGTTCATGGAACGATCACCTACTACCTGCCCGGCCTGGCCGTTGTGCTGCAAGACGGCGCCAGAAGCCTCTGGATCACAACCCTGGCCAGCATTCCCATGCGGATCGGCGACGTGGCCGACGCAACCGGCTTTCCCGATGTCAATCATGGGGCCCTGGTCCTGACCCATGGCGAAATCGAGGATACCCGCGTCCAGGCGCCCATCACGCCATTGCCGTCAACCTGGCACCAGCTTGCCCTCTGGAGCGCCAACAAGCCCGAAGGCCACCTGTACGATCTGGTCTCCATCGAAGGCCAGGTGGAAACGGAAGCCAGAGAAGCCTCGCAGGACGAGTATGTCCTCTCGGCCGACGGCCTTATGTTCTCCGCCGTCTTCCAGCATCAGAACATGGGTTCTTCGGCTCAGCTTTCGCCCATGAAGATGGTTCCCATCGGCTCCAGAGTCCGCGTCACCGGCATCTGTCTCATTAACGATACCAACCCCTTCTACACCACCAAGGAAGCTTCGTTTAATATCCTGCTGCGTTCCTTTGACGACGTTGTGGTCGTCGCCAAACCTTCGCTGCTGAGCATTCATAACCTCATCATTGTGCTCAGCCTGATGCTGCTGGTCGTGATTGCAGTCAGTGTTTGGGGATGGACCCTCAATGCCAAGGTGCGCAGCCAGACCGGCGCCCTGGCCGCGATGGCCGAGTTCGAGCAGCACCGCAGCGGCATCCTGGAGGACATCAGCAGTTCCAAGCCCCTGGCTAAAATCCTTGAAGATATCACCGTAACGGTTTCCTTTATGCTCCATGGCGCTCCCTGCTGGTGCGAAGTCATGGATGGGGCGCGGCTGGGCAATTACCCGCCGAAGATAGACCGGTTGCGTGTTTTCCACCAGGAAATTGACGCCCGCTCCGGTCCGGCGCTGGGCACGCTGTTTGTCGCCAGCGATGCGGGAACACCGTCGCAGCCCTCCGAGGAAGAGGCGCTATTGATCGGCGCGCGGCTGGCCACGCTGGCCATTGAAACCCGCCGGCGCGATGCCGACCTGCGCCATCGCTCGGAGTTCGACCTGCTGACCGACGTGCACAACCGCTTCTCGCTGGAAAAGCGCCTGGAGGCCCAGATTAAAGCGACGCGCGACAATGCCGGCATCTTCGGGCTGATTTATATCGACCTGGACAAATTCAAGCAGGTCAATGACCTGCACGGCCATCACGTTGGCGATCTTTATCTGCAGGAAGTGGCGCTGCGGCTGAAGCGGCAGTTGCGCCCCGGCGACCTGCTGGCGCGCCTCGGCGGCGATGAGTTCGCCGTGCTGTTGCCAACCGTGCGCAACCGCGCCGGTGTTGAGGAGGTCGTCCGGCGGCTGGAACACTGCTTCAGCGACTCGTTTGTGCTTGAAGGGCACACTCTGCGCGGCGCGGCCAGCTTCGGCGTTGCCCTCTACCCGGAGGACAGCACCACCGCCGACAGCCTCCTGAACGCCGCCGACGCCACCATGTACGCCGTCAAGAAGAACAGGCGGTAGCGCGGCGGAGTCTGGCTCAAAACCAAGATTCCGAACTGCTCACCCACCTCCCCTTCCTCCCCACAAGCCTGCAACATCAAGCGCCGCCTGCGCCACGGCCAACACCGCTCGAACTTCATCCAATGGCGTACAATTCCCGTATCCGAACCGTGGAGGCTCATCCTGTTTGCCGCACTGATTAGCTGTCTGAATTCCGTTTCCAAGTTGTGCCCAATCCTGCCTGGAAACCTTTCCCCGCGCCTGGCCGCGTTCGTGACCTTCGCTCCCACCAGCCTGCGCCATTACCTGAAAATGCAGTATGCCGACCAGACCTTCAAGGGCCTCTACCACTGGAACTGGTTTGATCTGTCGATGCTGATTCCGTACTTCGCGGTGATGATCGCGCTGTCGTTTTATGGCGTTCATCGCTACACCATGTGCTACGTCTATTACAAGAACCGCGATAAATATCATGCCGAGCCGCCGCAGCACTTCAAGGAACTGCCGCGGGTGACCGTGCAACTGCCCATCTTCAACGAGCAGTTCGTCATCGACCGGCTGATCGAGGCGGTCTGCGGGATGGAATATCCGAGCGACAAGCTGGATATTCAGGTGCTGGACGACTCGACCGATGAGACCCAGCAGGTGGCGCGAAGCATTGTGGAGCGCTATGCGGCGCTGGGCCATCCAATCGCCTACATTCATCGCACCAATCGCTACGGCTACAAGGCTGGGGCGCTGGCCGAGGGCCTGAAGGTGGCCAAGGGCGAGTTCGTGGCCATGTTCGACGCCGACTTTGTGCCGCCGAAGGACTGGCTGATGAAGGTGATTCACCACTTCGCCGAGCCGGGGATCGGCATGGTACAGACGCGTTGGACGCACCTCAACCGCAACTACAGCCTGCTGACTCAGGTGGAGGCCATCCTGCTGGACGCGCACTTTGTCATCGAGCAGGGCTCCCGCAGCCGTTCCGGGGAATTTTTCAACTTCAACGGCACCGCCGGCATGTGGCGCATCAAAGCCATTGAGGACGGCGGCGGCTGGCAGCACGACACGCTGACCGAAGACACAGACCTCAGCTACCGTTCGCAGATGGCCGGCTGGAAGTTCAAATACCTGCCAGAAGTCGAGTGCCCCTCCGAACTACCCATCGAGATGTCCGCCTTCAAAACGCAGCAGGCGCGCTGGGCCAAGGGATTGATCCAGGTCAGCATCAAAATTCTGCCGAAGGTCTTCGACTCCAAAGCCACGAAGCGCAATAAGTGGGAATCCATTCAGCACCTGACAGCCAACCTGAGCTACCCGCTGATGATTATCATGACGGCGTTTCTGATGCCGGCCATGATTGTGCGCTTCTATCAGGGTTGGTTCCAGATGGTGCTGATCGATTTTCCGCTTTTCACTGCCTCCACCTTCTCGATTGCCGTCTTTTATCTGGCGGCCGAGCGCGAGTTGTTCCCGAAAACATGGTGGAAGACATTTTTCTATCTTCCCATTCTGATGGCTCTCGGCATCGGCCTCACGGTCACCAATACCAAGGCGGTAATGGAGGCTCTATTCGGCATCAAGAGCGCCTTCGTGCGCACGCCCAAGTACCGCGTGGCCAAGAAGGGCGAAAAGTCCCAGGCCGCCAAGTATCGCAAGCGGCTGGTGCTGGCCCCGTGGATTGAGCTGGCGATTGGCTGCTACTTCATGGGTTGCATCCTTTACACCTTTTCGAACCACAACTATTTCACCGCGCCGTTTCTGATTCTGTTCGTCATCGGCTATTGGTACACGGGCCTGATGAGCCTGCTGCAGGGCCGCTTCGACCGCTGGCGCACCGGCGCGCCAGCCACCGAATCCAGCCCCAAGCCCTTCCCCGTGGGGGTGTAACACCGTTGTCCTTACTGATCCGGCCCGAAAGATTAGAGCATTTCCTCTTTTGCTATAGACTTCCGTGCCCCACCCATTTCCGCGTTTTTTGCGGAAATGGGTGGGATACCACTGAATTTTCGGTCTACACCATTTCGGAAAATGCTCTGAAGTCGTGCCTTTTCAAAACATCGGTTTTTTCCGCAACCTGTAAAGCCCCACGCTTTTTCGTCTGCTTCTCAGCAGTCTGAAGGCCACGGCTCCCTCCGAGAAACCGAGCAGAAGCAACGACGGCGCCTGTTTTATCGGCCCATTGCGGAGAATCTTAGATGCGCTGCCCTGCGACCAACTGCCGGATTCCGTCGCCTCCCAGCCCACTCCGCTACAATAGACGGAAGCGTCTGCCGCGCCGGGGACTCGATTCCCCGGTCCGCCAGATGCATTGAAAAATATGCTGACTAAAAATCTACCTGAAGCTCTTACTTTCGATGACGTGCTGCTGGTGCCCGCTTACAGCGAGGTCGTGCCCGCCACCGTCAACACGCAAACCCAGTTGACCCGCGAAATCACGCTCAACACGCCGCTGATTTCCTCCGCCATGGACACGGTAACCGAGTCGCACATGGCCATCGCCATGGCGCAGGCCGGCGGCATCGGCATTGTCCACCGCAACCTTTCCATCGCCGACCAGGCAGGCGAGATCGACAAGGTGAAGCGCTCGGAGAGCGGCATGATCGTGGACCCGGTCACCATCGGCCCGGACCAGATGATCGGCGACGCTCTGGAAGTGATGCGGCGCTACAAGATTTCCGGCGTGCCGGTCACGCAGGGGCATCGCCTGGTGGGCATCCTGACCAACCGCGACCTGCGCTTCGAGAGCCGCACCGATGTGCCCGTCGGCGACGTGATGACCAGGGAAAATCTGATCACTGTCCCGGTCGGCACCACGCTGGAAGAAGCCGAGCAGATTCTGCACCGCAATCGCATTGAAAAGCTTCTGGTGGTGGACGATCAGTACAACCTGAAGGGCCTGATTACCGTCAAGGACATCCAGAAAAAACTGAAGTATCCCAACGCCAGCAAGGACGAAAAGGGCCGTCTGCGCGTGGGCGGAGCGATCGGCGCCACGGGCGACTATCTGGAGCGGGCGGCAGAGCTGGTTCACGCGCGCGCCGATGTGCTGGCCATCGACTCGGCGCATGCCCACACCTCGCGCGTTCTGGATGCGGTACGCGAAATCAAGAAGCACTTCCCCAGCGTGGGCCTGCTGGCCGGCAACGTGGTTACCTATGAGGGGGCGCGCGCCTTGATTGACGCCGGCGCGGACGCCATCAAGGTGGGCATCGGGCCGGGTTCGATCTGCACCACGCGCATGGTCACCGGCGCGGGCATGCCGCAGATTACCGCCATTGCCGAAGCGGCGCGGGCCGCCAAGGAGTCCGGGATTCCGGTTATCGCCGACGGCGGCATCAAGTACTCGGGCGAAATCACCAAGGCCATTGCAGCGGGAGCCAGTTCGGTGATGATCGGCTCGCTGTTCGCCGGCGTGGACGAGAGTCCAGGCGAAACCATTCTCTTCCAGGGCCGCAGCTTCAAGACCTATCGCGGCATGGGTTCGCTGACCGCCATGAGCCAAGGCTCGGGCGAGCGCTACTTTCAGAGCGCCGACGACTTATCCAGCGCCGAAGCGGCCGTGGAAAGCGTGATGCAGCGCGAACATACCAACCAGAACCGGCTGACCAAGTTTGTTCCCGAGGGCATCGAAGGGCGCGTGCCGTATCGCGGGCCTCTGGAAGCCATCGTCTTCCAGCTTGTCGGCGGCCTGCGCTCCGGCATGGGCTACCTGGGATGCCGCACCATCCCGGAACTGCAAGAGAAGGCGCAATTTGTGCGCATCAGCGGTGCCGGCCTGCGTGAAAGCCACGTCCACGACGTCATCATCACACGGGAAGCGCCCAACTACCGCGTCGAGTAGCACGCCTGCATCGCCGCCAACCAGCAATTCCCGGCTCGCGGGGTTGGGCCGGTCAACTCAAGCGGCTTTTCCCTCTTCTACGAGCCGGGCGGCGGATTGCCGTCGCCCGGCTCATGGAAGACAGCGCCCGCCAAAGCATCAGAGAGGCTGCCCAAGTTGGAAGAACGCTCTCCCCATCACGGCATTCGGCCCTGGCTGAGCGCATGGCTCCCAGTGGCTGCTGGCATCGCCGTCATCCTGATCGAGTCCACGGCATTCATGGGCGCGGACCATACCAACAGGCCGCTGCGCTGGCTTTGGGAGGCGCTGTTCGGCTTCGTCAGCAACGCCCGCTGGGATTTGATCCACATGATGCTCCGCAAGTCAGGGCACTTTTTCGGTTACGGGGCCATCGGGCTGCTGTGGCTGCGCGCCTGGTGGATGACGCTGCCGCACTCCCACTTTCTGGGGGACGCTTTTCTGGCGCTGTTGGGAACCGCGCTGGTGGCCAGCCTCGATGAGCTGCATCAGGCCTGCCTGCCCAACCGCACCGGCACGCCCAGAGATGTGCTGATCGACTGTTGCGGCGCGCTGACGCTGCAATTGGTGGTCTATATTTTTCTGCGGCTCGTCCGGCCCAAGCGGCTGGCGCATGAGGACTGAAGGATTTTGAAGTGGCGCGGCTGAAAATTGTCTTCTATTGATCTTCCTGATATGGTGTAGACCGTAATTCTGCTGATCTCCCACCCATTCCGCAGAAAACGCTAAATGGATGGGGCACGAAAGTCTATAGCAACAGTAGAAAATCCTTTAAGGAACCTCTGAATAAGTTGATGTTTTGAAGGGTACGGGCTTTAGCTTGAAGGGTACGGGCTTTAGCCCGTACATAAAACCCGCAAAATCAGCGGGGCTTTAGCCCCCGAGGGAATGCGGATTTTGAAAGGACCACTTGTTCAGAGGTTCCCTAATTCTGAATTGTCTCTTCCGAGGTGCTGGAGAGTGGAATGTTGGGGGAGTAGAACGGAAGATTCATTTGGAATGTATAACTAACCTTTACCTTAACCCGGCACCCCTTACTGAATGCGGCGCATGCGCCGCCGGACGCCGGAGCATCAAGATTAACGATAATGTTGTCTGCCGTCATATTGAGGCCAGGGTGCGACAGCCTCAAGATATAGCCCTTCACCACATCGTTTTGGTTGCTCGCCGTAAGCGCGCAGTCATAGCTACCCGCCGTTGTGCAGTTAGTTGTCCAACTCGAACCGAGAACCATGGCATAGCGTGACCCTTGCTGGGCGGCATACGCGACAAAATTGCCCGCATACATGACCATGCAGAACTCGATGATGCCGAAGATCATCGCGAACAAGATCGATGAGGCAATAGCGAATTCCACCAGTTCAGAGGCATCTTCGTCACGAACGAGGCTCTTCAATCTTCGCATCTCGAATCCTCCAGCATACTTTCAACAGCGTGGATCGATTCCAAAGCAAGTGCTACTAGTTGCCGCGTATGGTGGCCGTACGAGACCATTTGAAGGAGCTTGGGATAACGCCCCAAGGCACCAGCGTCTGATAGGTTGTTGTGGTTGTGACCTGGACTCTATTCACTAACGTAGCATTTGGACACGCCGGTGCAGGGGAACAACTGTTCTGATCATGATACGCCGTCCCATCGCTGCATTCACAGCCCGATTTTACCGCTACCGCCGACGCAGACAAGTGCAAATTTGGAGCGCTTTGCACGGCCGCCGTGGTGATACCGTCCGTCAAGGTCGGGTTGAGTGATCCGTATTCCGCCCCGGCATGCGCGGCATTCACCAGCTCTAGGTTCACATAAAACGCATGGCCAAAATCAACGGCCCCGAATACGAGCAGCAGCAGAATCGGAGTCACCAAGGCCAACTCGACGAGGGATGCGCCATGATCGGCTTTGCAGAGAAGACGTAAACGCGCTGGAAAATTCATCGGCTACTCCACCAGTGCCACGGTTTTTGGACCGTTGTTGACGCCATTGCTACTGTCAATGGTTAGTGTGCCTGCGTCCAAGGTCAATTGATTACAAACAATCTGCATCGTGGTGGTTATGCTGCCATTGCCATTCATCCGAATTTCCGCAGATGGAGCATAGATATTCCCAGTTATAGACATAGCATAACCCGCATCAAGGGTCATGAGGCTGCTATCAGATGTAGATTGCCAGATCGACATATCGGCGCAAGAGGTGCAACCGTTGTATGCATTCGTAGTATCCGCAGCGATATCAGCAGCCGAAGGCGGGTCCAGGTCCCATACTTCGCCTGAATTCGTTGTAAAACTGCCATTTCCCGCAAAAAAGAAGGTCACACCTTTTCCAGATAATGTTACGTCGGAACCCTGGACGGCGCCGGTAAAGTAATACAAGCCGGGTTTAAAGTTTACGGTATAGCCGCTCCCGTTGAAACTGAGGTCCGTATAGGCGCCTGGCTGCAATGTCGTGGCGCCATTAACTGTGGTGGAGTTAGTTGTAGAATTAGCCGGCTTGGCGGGTTCCTTAGCGTTAAGGTCCGAAAAGGGTTCCGGCTCTGCCGTGACTCTTGTGGGGGGGGAGCCACAACTAGTGCCATTGTTATAATAACAATTGCCCGTGATGGTGCCTGAACTGTTAAGCGTATAGGGGGCACTTATGTAACCACCATCCGCAAAAGCGTACGCATCGGCGTAGACGCCGCCATTCTCACCGGACGCATCCGCGATTTTGCCCCCATTCAAATCCACTTTACTGGCCCACACCTTGGAGCCGCCACTCGGAGCTGCTTTACCGGCTTCCGCCCGCGCTGAAACTTGAAGTGTCTTCACGCCGAAGATTCTCGCAAAGAAGGTTGGCACATTCTTACTCACAACAGCTTCCACGTAGGTGGTTTGTCCGCTATTCGGATCGCCCGCAAGCGCGCAGGGGCCGTTGTTGACCGTCAGCAGCAAGCCCGTTCCTGAGGCCGACGCGCAATTCGTGAACAGGGTCGAGGTCTCTGTGGCGGACAAGTTCTCCGCCAACGCCGATTTCGCGGCGGTTTGTACAGCGCCGCAGTTTGGGCTATTGGTAGCGCACAGGCTGGCCGCCTGCGCTCCAGCCATCGCGGCGGCGTCGGCCAGCGTCTGCAACTGTCGCTGTGTGTAGAAGAGATTTCCTACATCGACGGCCATTGCCAAAAATGAAAGCAACATGGACATGCTAAGAGCCGTCAGTATGAGTACGTTTCCACGTTCATCTTTCAGCGTTCTCATCGTTATCTACCCTCACACGGCTGACTGTAAAACCCAGGTCAGCCCCACTGTCCTTGGGCAAGCCGCTTCCGCAACAGGGGTGAATTGTACCACAAAGTGTCTGGGGGAATTGTATCAAAGGTAAGGTGAGGCGGCGTAAAGAACAAGAGATTGCGAAGAAAAACGGGATTCAAAGACGATGGACGCAGAGACCAAGTCTATGACAGGATGAAGAAGTACCCGGAGTTCATACCTTCCAAGATTCCCAAAGTCCAGACCTGGGGCACCCAGCACTGATATATCTTCAAGCGGTCAGAAAACTAACTCTATTTTCCGATGCAGAAGGTTGAAAAGATAAGATTCAGAATATCGTCGGGGGTGGTCTGGCCGGTCAGAGAGTCCAGAGCCCAGAGCGCCTGATAGAGGTCCAGCAGAATCATCTCATGGGGAATGGCGGCGGCGTTTGCCTGAGCGGCTCCGGCCAAGGCCGAGAGGGCCGCGGTGATGGCCTGCTGGTGGCGCAGGCTGGTCAACATGCCCGGTTCGGCGGAGGCTCCGCCCGTGGCCAGGGCCAGAAGGCGCTCGCGCAGCGCGGAAATGCCTTCGCCGGTAAGCGCCGAGGTGGCCAGCGCGGGTATCGATTCCCATTCTTTCCGCACCGAATGCGGAATGGATGGGGCGTCCAGCATCCTAGCGTAATCGGGCAACGGACAGCCCGCTGCGATCAGATCGCTCTTGTTCACGGCTGCCACGGCGGGACGGCCCTTGATGGCGGCCAGCAGCAGCCGCTCCTCGTCGTTAAGCGGCTCGGTTGCGTCCAGCACCACCAACACCAACGCGGCGTCGGCCAGCGCCTCGCGGCTGCGGGCAATACCCAACTGCTCCACTTCTCCCGGAGCCTCGCGCAGGCCAGCCGTATCCACCAGTTCCAGCGGAATGCCGTCCAAAGAAATGCGCTCGGTGACCGTGTCGCGCGTGGTGCCGGGGGTTGCGGTCACGATGGCGCGGTCGCGCTCGACGAGGCAATTGAAGAGCGAGCTTTTCCCTGCGTTGGGACGACCCACAATGGCCAGCGTCAGTCCGTCATGGACAATGCGTCCGCGAGCGAAGGAGGCTTTGAGAGCGGCCAGAGGCGGCGTCAGTTCACGGATGCGGCGGGCGATTTCAGCCTGCGGCGTCACCTCCACATCGTCTTCGGCAAAATCGATGCCAGCTTCAAGCAGGGCGACAAGCTCCACCAGCGCCTGCTTCACCGGAGCCACGCGCCGACTGAGCGCGCCGCCCATCTGGCTGGCGGCCAGACGCGCCTGGGTAAGCGTCTGCGCGTCGATCAGGTCACGCACCGCCTCGGCCTGGGTCAGGTCCAGCCGGCCAGCCAGAAAGGCACGCTTGGTGAATTCGCCCGGCTCGGCCAGCCGCGCGCCCAGGCTCAGCGCGCGTTTGAGCAGCAGCTCCAGCACCACCGGCGAACCATGCGCCGCAATCTCCACCAGATCCTCGGCGGTGTAGGAGTGAGGCGCGGCGAAATAGGTGACCAGCGCCTCGTCAATGCGGCTCACCTTGACGCCCTCCCGCGGCGCATCGAGCACATCGGCCAGACGCGCCCGCCCGTGTTCCAGCGGATGATGCAGACGCACCAGTTGCGCGGCGATCGATGCGGCCTCCGGGCCGCTGAGCCGCACAATCCCGATGCCTCCGCGCCCCGGCGGCGTAGAGATGGCGGTAATCGTTTCGTTCGTTGTATTCAGATCAGCCATACGCTGAGATTAGTTTAGAGGCAGAGCCCGCTTCAAAACATTTGCCACAAAAAAACGACGGGGAAAAGCCCATGAGGCTCTTCCCCGTCGTACCCTGCGATCCAGGGTGCTGCAAAAGCTACTTCTTCGAGGCTTTCGTGGGTGCGATCACGTCCTTGGCGGCCTTGGCCACGCGGAACTTGACCACCGTCTTGGCCTTGATCTTGATGGCCTCGCCGGTCTGAGGGTTGCGGCCGATGCGGGCCTTGCGCTCCGCCTTTACCAGGCGGCCGATGCCAGGAATTACGAAAACACCGTTCTTCTTGGTTTCCTTCACGGCGATTTCCGCCTGCAGGTCCAGGAAGGCCGCGACTTGCTTGTTGGTCAATTCCATTTTCTCGGCTAGAAGCCGAATCAGGGCAGTCTTGGTCAATCCAGTAGCCATGTAATGTTCTCCTTTGGGGCGCGCCCTTGGGCGTGCCGCTGTTGCCTGGGTTTCCTTCGCAAAACGCGTACCGCATGGAGGGAGTGCGACTCGGCAACATTTGCACAAAACCCCTGTATTCATGCGGGTCGGAGAACCCCTCGATGGTTACAATGCGACTTTCGCGTGGGCAAAGTCAACAGGAAAACCGCGTAATTTTGATTTTTCTGAGGATTTTATGGGGTTTTCTCCCATTTTTAGCCATTTTTACCGGTTTTTCCTGGTTTTTTCCCAGCGTGATGAAGCGAAACAGACCGGAGGAAACCCGGCCGCCGCGCGCTCAAAAGATTTTTACCCGGAGGCCCGTGCTCACGCCGTAGGAGGACATCCGCCCGTATTCGAACTGCGGCCAGAGCTGGTACTCGAAGTCCACGGCTAAAGTCGTGCCCTGCTACAAAGCACAGAGCTGCGAAACGTTCTTTGTGTCAATCGAGCGCCTGAACAACCTTGATATTTATCTTTCGGAATTGCTGTAGATCGAAGCCGAGCCACTTGGCTGTGGTTGACATGTTGGTTGAACCCGTCCTAAGACGTCGGAGCTCTCCGCGGTTCGTTAGGCATTCCGACTGGCGGACACGGCACACGGAACCGATTGTCGAGTTAAGCCCCTGGTTCAATTTGATGTGGGTTTTTCCAGCACATCCCCCACCTGCTTTGCAGGCCGGCTTCTATTGCGAATACTATGTGCCCCGGGAGCAAATTACAAGTCTTGCGCGGGATGCGTGCGCTGTGCTAGAGCGAAGCCAGAACACTTTCACCATTCATGCGGGTGCCCCACATCTCGATTTTGAGATGTGGGAAACCACGAACTCAATGAAACTTCTTCATCCGGTCAGAGACCTATTGATCCGGCAACTAGAGCATTTCTCCTGATGGTGTAGAGGAATCCCACCCTAGCCGCAAAAACAAATACGCGGCGAGGGTGGGGCACCCAAACTCTATACCTAAAGGAGAAATGCTTTATTGATCTGGCAAATGGATACTGTCAGGGGGCCCCATCCATTTCCGCGCTTTTTGCGGAAATGGGTGGGGAACGATGTCCCTGTTTTCTTGACAGATCAATAGCGCTGATTCATCGGTTGCAGGAAGAACATACTCAACTGTTCTTGGCCTTCAGCAGTTCGAGAGCCTTGGTGAGCGTCTGGTCGTTTTTAGCGGGAGGCTGTTGTTCTTCTTCCTCTTCGTCAAGGGCCTTACCGACCACCACGGTGGGCGTGACCGCCTCGTCCTGAATCTTCTTGCCGCCGGGGGTCTGGTACTTGGCCACGGTCAGCAGCAGGGCGGCGCCGCCGGGCAGCTCAATGGTCTTCTGCACCGAGCCTTCGCCGAAGGTCCGTTCACCCACCACATCGCCACGCTTGGCGTCCTCGATGGCGGCGGCTGTCAGTTCAGCCGGCCCCGCGGTGCCGCGGTTCACCAGCACGGCCAAAGGCGCGGAAGTCAGGAACTTCGACGGATCGGCGGAGAATGTCTGGCGCGGAAACTTCTGGCCTTCAAGCGTGGCCAGCGTGCCCTGCCGGATAAAGAAATTGGCCAGCCGCAGCCCCTGCTGGACGTCGCCGCTCGAGGAGTCGCGCAGATCGAGCAGAAGCTTGTGGCCCCGGCCTTCCGCATTGAGTTTGGCGGCAATCTCGTCCACGCGGGAAGCGGTCAGCGCGCCGGGCTTCAAATAAAGAATGGTAGCACCTTCATATTGCTGTTCGGCAAGAGCGGGCACGACGGCGACGGAACGGGTCAGCGTCAGCTTGTCCGGTTCGGCCTTCATGGGCCGCACCAGGGAGAGCGTCACAGGGGTTCCGGGCTTGCCCTCCAGCATCAGCCGGATGACCGCCAGCGATACTTCGCGCGTGGACTTACCGCCGATGGATTCGATGATGTCGCCATCGGATATATGCTGTTTATCGGCGGCGGAACCGGGCAGCACGCTGACCACGACGGCGTACCCGAAGCGCTTAGATACGGTGAGACCGACCTGCGCCACGCCACCCGCCGGACGCTCCCGGTAGATTTTGTACTCGGCCGGGTCCAGATAGCTGGAGTCGGCGTCCAGGCTTTCCAGAAGGCCGTGCAGCGCGCCGGTAGTCACGTCATTGATATTGGGCTCGGTGACGTAATCGGTTTGGATCTTCTTAAGCACCTCGGCGTAGACGCTCATCTGGCGGTAGGCGCCATCCTGCTGTCCGCCGGCATGGACGCCAAACAACCCGAACTCGCCCATGAGGAATCCCAAGCCGAGGGCGGCAAAGATTGCCGTGGAAAGAACGAAGACAAATCGCTGAAAGAATCGAGACACGCGCACCACCGAGGCGGCCCTATGGGAAAATGAGCCACTCACCTTATAGACGCAATGATAGCGCAAGCGGTGCTCTGCGCGGCTGGCCGATCCCGGACGATGGCATTTTTGGGAATGATGCAGGCCGGAAGCACGCACTCAGAGCGGCTATTTTCTCCGGGGTCCCCGGCGAGCGGTTTTTGCTCGCTATCGATCCGGCAAATCAATGCTGTCAGGGTGCCCCATCCATTTCCGCGCTTTTTGCGGAAATGGGTGGGAAGCGATGTCACAGTTTTCTTGCCGAATCACTCGAGCAAATTCAGCGTGGATTTTTCATCAAGAAAAAGCCACCTTGCACGACTTCAAAAACTCCACATTGACAGGAGAAATGCTCTATATCTCTGACAGCATAATTTTGTACCTAGCGTTGGGTGTCCCCGGTCCCAGAATCGGGACCGGGGAAGCACAACGCTGATACAACTTCAAATTGTCAGAGGCCTAGAAGCAGTAGTCGCGCTTGCCCTCTTGGATGTGCTGCAAGCGCTCTGTGGTCAGCCGTTGCAGTTTGGCATTGGGAATGGCGGCCAAGTAGTCCTTGATGACGCGCTCGCCGATCTCCCTGGTTGACGGAGAGGCGTAGTCCAGCAGGAATTCCTTGAAGGTCATAATCGCATTGGGCTGGCAGAGGTTCTGAATTTCTCCTACCTTGGCCAGAGACATGAAGCGGTCGCCGGTGCGTCCCTTGCGGTAGCAGGCAGTGCAGAAGCTGGGCAAATATCCCGAGCGGCAGACGCTGGCCACCACGCCGTCGAGCGTGCGCTCGTCGGCCACCTTGAATTGCGGAAGCTGCTCCACTTCGGCGTGCTGCTCCGAATAGTAGCCGCCGACGCCCGTGCAGGAGCCGCCGCTCATCTGCGAAATGCCGACGGCCAGCAACTGATCGCGGAAATCCGCATCCTCGCGCGTAGAAATAATCATGCCCGTATACGGCACGGCCAGCCGGATGATGGCCACCATCTTTTTGAAGTCGGCATCGGGCACGAGATACGGGAAGTTCTTGAAGCTGACGCCTGCTGCCGGCCGCAGCCGCGGCACCGAGATGGTGTGCGGACCAACGCCGAAGGTCGCCTCCAGATGCAGCGCCTGCTGCAACAGCGCCAGCACCTCGTACTTGTAGTCGTAAAGCCCGAAGAGCACGCCCGCGCCCACATCGTCGATGCCCGCCTCCTGGGCGCGGTCGAACGCGGTGGTGTGCCAGTCGTAATCGCGCTTGGGGCCAGAGGGGTGCATGGTGGCGTAAGTCGGGCGGTGAAAAGTCTCCTGAAACAGAATGTAGGTGCCGATGCCGGCCGCCTTCAGCAGCTTGAAATTGTCCGTCGTGGTGGACGCGATATTGACGTTGATGCGCCGGATGCTGCCGTTCTTTACCTTGACCGAGTAGATGGTGTCAATGGCCTCAAGCACGTAATCGATGGGGCAATTGACCGGGTCTTCGCCGGCCTCCATCGCAATGCGCTTGTGGCCCATCTCTTCCAGAATGCCGATTTCGGTGCGGATCTGATCCATCGTCAAGCGCTTGCGATTGAACTCATGATCGTGCTTGTAGCCACAGTAGACGCAATTATTCACGCAATAATCGCTGATGTAGAGCGGCGCAAAGAAGACGATGCGATTGCCGTAGACCTGCCTTTTAAGGGCAATGGCAGTCTTGTAGATTTCTTCCAGCATCTCCTTGTCTTCGACATGCAGCAGCACGGCGACTTCATCGAGCGAAAGTCCCTCGCCCAGAGCCGCCTTCTGAATGATCGCTTCCGTATCCTTGGTGGAGACACGCTTGGAACCTGTTTCCAATGCCGTGCGAATTGCCGCGTCATCGATGAAATCCGCTTTACTGACAGCCATGATCTACTCCTTCTGAGCCGAGGCCATGCTTCGGTTCACGTTGTTTAGTACTACAGTTGTGCTTGCTTCAGATCGTCCCAATCCGGGCCTAGAGCATTTCTCCTGTTGCTATAGAGGAAAACCACGGATTCCAAGTGGCTTTTTTCTCAAGAAAAAGCCACCTTGCACGACTTCAAAGACTCCACACTTACAGGAGAAATGCTCTAAAACCCCCGGTATTTGGCCCATTTTTTCAGGGAAGCTGAAGCCACCCTGCTCCTTCCGGAACCGTTGGTCCAACTGTAGTGCTCGCTATCTCGTTCCCCGCATAAAAACAATGCCAGACATCCCCTGCCCTGCCTGGTAGAGAATATCTGGCATTCGTTTGCCGGTAAAATCTTCTAACGCCGGTATTCGGGCAGCACCTGGTAGCTGGTGTGCAACAACTCCTGTGACTTGGGGCCGTCCGGTTCACCCAGAAACTCGCTGTACAGTTGCTTGATGTAGGGGTTGTGGTGGGAGCAGCGCCACAAGCCGGACTGATCCTCGGCATAGAGGCCGGCGGCGCGCTTGATGCGCAGTTCATTAGTAGCGCCGTAAGGCTGTCCGCCACCACCGACGCAGCCGCCGGTGCAGGCCATGACCTCGACAAAGTGATAGGGTGGTTCCTCACCCGCGGCTTTGGCGGCGCGAATCTTGTCCAGCACCTGCTCAACGTTGGCCAGGCCGTGAGCCACGGCGATGCGCACCATCTTGCCGGCCACTTCGATTTCGGCTTCCTTGACGCCCTTCAGTCCACGCGTCTGCTGAAACTCCACGTGAGGGGCGTCCTTGCCGGTAATGAAGTAGACCGCGCTGCGCAGAGCCGCTTCCATCACGCCGCCGGTGGCGCCGAAGATCGTTCCAGCGCCCGTGTAGGCGCCCAGAAGGCAATCGGGCTGCTCGTCGGGAATGGTGACAAAATCAATGCCGGACTGCTTGATCATGCGCGCAAACTCGCGCGTGGTCAGCGAGATGTCCACGTCCTGATAGCCGGACGAGTGCATCTCCTTGCTGCGGATGATCTCGGACTTCTTGGCCGTGCAGGGCATGATCGAGACCATATAAATTTTGGCCGGATCGATTCCCTGCTTTTCCGCGTAATAGGTCTTGGCCAGCGCGCCGACCATGGCGTGCGGCGATTTGCAACTGGAGAAGTGCGGGATCATATCAGCATGGAACTTCTCCATGAAGCTGACCCAGCCGGGACAGCAGGTGGTAATCAGAGGCAGTTCGCCCTTGCCATCGATGAAGCGCGCCTTGAACTCCGTCGCCTCTTCCATAATGGTGAGGTCGGCGCCGAAGTTGGTGTCAAAGACTGCCTTGAATCCCATGCGGCGCAGCGCGGCGTAAATTTTGCCAGTGAGGTTGGCGCCGATGGGGAAGCCGAAGGCCTCGCCGATGGCCACGCGCACAGCCGGAGCAATCTGCGCGACGCAGTAGGCATCCGGGTCCTGCAACTTATCCCACACATTCACCGATTCGTCGTATTCGACGATGGCGCCAGTGGGGCAGTGCGCGGAGCACTGGCCGCAGCGCACGCAGGGCGAGTCGGCCAGCGAAATGTCTCCGGCCGGAGCGATGCGCGTCTCGAAGCCGCGATTGATAAAGCTGAGAGCCCACACATTCTGATCCTGCTGGCAGACCTGAATGCAGCGGCCGCACAAGATGCACTTGCGTGGATCGAGGACAATGCTGTGCGTGCTGTCATCGAGTGGCAGATCGGGAACAATGCTGTCCAGCCCGGTCCAGGTCAGTCCGAAGTCGGCGGCCAGCGTCTGCAACTCGCAGTTCTGGTTGCGCAGGCAAGTCAGGCACTCGTTGGGATGCCGGGAGAGAATCAGTTCCAGCACCGAACGGCGGACTTCGACGATTTCCGGCGTTTCGGTGAGAATGTCCATCTTGTTTTCAATGGGCGTGCAACAGGCGCGCAGCATCTTGCCGTTGCTCTTGATCTGCACAATGCAGATGCCGCAAGCCGCAGTGGCGTCCAGGTCGGGATGCTTGCACAGCGTGGGAATGCGCACATGCACTTGCCGCGCGGCATCCAAAATGGAGGTGCCTTTGGCGACTTCGACAGGCAACCCGTTGATCGTGGCGTGAATTGTATTACTCATGGCAGCTTTTCTCGATCCCCAGTGATCAGGCTTTTGTGGTGGCGGCCGGTTGCAGCCGCTCACGGAATTCCGGTTCAAAGTGACGGATGGCGGAGAGCGTCGGATTGGGCGCGGTCTGGCCCAGGGCGCAGAGCGACCCCTTCTGCATCGCCTTGGCGACGACGCGGATGGTCTTGATGTCCTCTTCAGTTCCCTTGCCCGCGACAATGCGGTCCAGCAGACGCAGCATCTGCGTGCCGCCGATGCGGCAGGGCGCGCACTTTCCGCAGGACTCATCGACGCAGAAATCCAGATAGAAGCGGGCCAGATCGACCACGCTGTCGTGATCGTCAATGACAATCAGGCCGCCGGAACCCATCATGGACCCCAGCTTTTGCAGGTGCTCGTAGCTGACCGGTGTGTCGAACTGATGCTCGGGAATCATGCCGCCCGACGGGCCCCCGGTCTGGATGGCCTTGACCTTGCGATCCGTGCCCGTGCCGCCGCCGATCACCTCGACAATCTGGCGCAGCGTGGTGCCCATCGGCACCTCGACCAAGCCGTTGTTCTTGATCTTGCCGGTCAGCGCGAAGACCTTGGTTCCCTTGGATTTATCCGTTCCCCTGGAGGCAAACCACTGGGCGCCGCGCAACAGGATGCGCGGCACATTGGCCAGCGTCTCCACATTGTTGATGCAACTGGGCTGATCCCACAAGCCCTTGACAGCCGGATAGGGAGGACGCGGACGCGGCGTGCCGCGCTTGCCCTC
>Ga0224525_1000116_pt1 | contig 41894 bp, 34 predicted proteins | sample CFST100metaG_FD_179874 | JGI IMG/M metagenome (GOLD analysis project Ga0224525, IMG submission 179874) | Peat soil microbial communities from Stordalen Mire, Sweden - C.F.S.T100 | ecosystem: Environmental > Terrestrial > Soil > Wetlands > Peat | place: Sweden: Norrbotten County, Stordalen Mire...
ATAAGTAAACGCTCATGTTACAGGGTGAGCTCCCTTATTTGCGATGAACGTACTTGACAGGTAGATATAAGTTAGTATTTATTGGTTTGGAATTTTACTTTCTTGTCGGTGTCTACAAACGAATCACGCAATCCTCTACGCAAATATCTCCGATCGTTATCGTAAGTTTAAAAAACAACTGCAGCATATATACATACAAAAAAACCACAAAATAATTTTTTGGACAGTTCTTGAATTTTTGAAAAATACTGAAATATTACAGTACAATAGTGGAGTCCCAAACCCCTTTAAAAACGGGACGACAATGACCTGCCCGCCATGCCTTCGGCAGGTAAACCGGCAGGCAGGAAAGACATATAAGTAAGGAACTTAAAAGTTAAACAAAATGAAAACATTTACAAAGCAAATTATCATGATGTGCCTGATGATAAGTATTACGCACATTGGTTTAGCTCAATGCCACAGTTGGTTGGACCTGAGTAGTCCAAATCCAATAAAGTGGGGTGCATGGAGTGTAGCAACAGACCAGAACAATAATGTTTACAGCACCGGGGTTTTTACCGGTTCCATTTCCTTTGGAAGCAACACTTTGACTAATCCAACCGGAGAAACCAGTTTTTACATTAATAAAATTAATTCAGGTGGTGTCGTTCAGTGGGCGATTCAGTTGCCTGTCACTACTTATATGTTCCCACCTGTTATTTGTCAGAAAAACGGAATTCTTTATGTTGCAGGTGCATTTGCAGGTTCTGTTGGAATAGGTTCAAATACGATCACAACGTCAAGGGGCCACTATGCTCTTTTTGTATTGAAACTCGATTTGAATGGGAATATAATTGGGTACACGCCTGAATTCGGTGGCCTGTGCAACACTCTTGCATATACACTTGGCATTACAGTTAATTCTTTAAACGAGATTTATCTCACAGGAAGAGCAGATGGTGTTTTTTCTTTTAGTTCAACATTACTAAGTAACTCAGAAGGCAGCTATGCTTATCTGGCAAAATTCAGCTCAGACTTAAATACAATCTGGGCAATTCAATCCAACAGCACTGCCACTTATCCCAAAAGCAGGGGATGGGGAATTACTCTAGATAATAATGAAAATGTGATCATAGGGGGATGGTTTACTCAGGATATTGAGTTTGGCACTACTTCCTTCAATGCAAATAACAATACGGGTGGTGTTAATCCATATATTGCAAAATTTGATAATGCAGGAAACTGCCAGTGGATAAGAGGAGGACAAGGGCCCCAATATTATTACGCTGGCCCGGTTTATACAGTTGTTTCCGATAAATCAGGCAATATTTATTATGCTGGTTCAATAGATACCACAATGGTTATTGATGGAAATACATTGAATCCCGCAAATGGAACGTTCTTTTATTGTAAATATACACCAACAGGAAATCTGGTTTGGGTTCATCAGGCCGGGAATAACTCTAAGGAATCTACTCAAGTTCCAACTTCTCTGGTAATTGATGATTCAGATAATATGTGGAATAGCGGATGGATAAATGGTCCGGCATCTTTTGGCGGTTATCCACTTTCAAACAGGGGTACTTATATAACAAAGCTTGACCTGGATGGTAATTTTCACGGAGTAATTGGCAGCATTGGACTTGAGAGTTCATATCAATCTGTATTAGATGCTGATGGAAATTTGTTTGTAGCCGGTTTAGCGGCAGGAGATACAATTTCCTTTGATGGCAATACCATAATAAATATCAATGATACCAGCGGAGTGGATTTCGTACTAAAGTATTGCACGTCGACCCCGTTGAACCAAGAATTGGCGAATGTTGATATCCCAAACGGGGTGACCACCTGTTACGATGCCCAGCAAATATTAACGGTAGCAGGAAATGGAACCACATTCCTTGTTGAGAACGGTGGGAATGTTACACTGGTTGCGGGCATTAGCATATTATTGCTTGAAGGAACAACGATAAGTAGCGGCGGATATCTTCACGGATATATCACCACAAATGATACTTATTGTGGAACATTGCTGAATCCACTTGTTGCCAATAACCAGAATGAGCAAGCCTTGGGGGTTGAAACAGTTGCTAAAAACCAATTCATAAAGGTTTATCCCAATCCCACGACCGACATTGTCATCGTAGAATTGATTGATGCAGTTTCAACCGATGTGGCAAATATAACGGTTTATACTATGAATGGGGGCAAACTATATCAAAAGGACTTTAAGGGAGAATCAAAATTTCAGTTCTCGCTGGCTGGCAAACCTGTTGGGATTTATTTGGTGCACGTGCAATCGGGCAAGCGGTCGGAGATTGCTAAAGTTGTTAAGAATTAATTGATATCTATTATAACCTGGGAAAAACGCTCGCTTTGACCAGTCTTAGCCGGAGCAATCTGACCACCTCCCCTTGTTGATAGTTAAGAAGATATTGTGGTCAACAAAAATCGGCAGAGGATGGTCAAGAACTCCGGTTTTTCCACTCATCATAAGGACACGCTAAAAATGAGTAATAACGGCCTGTTGGGTATTAAAACTTCCGCAATACTTCCACAACAGGCAACTTGTAATATCTAAAATGAAAAATGGCAAAAAAGTTTTCGCCATTTCGCCATTTCGCTATTTCGCTATTTGCCTTGTGGCATCGACTGGAATCGAACCAGTGACACAAGGATTTTCAGTCCTCTGCTCTACCATCTGAGCTACGACGCCGGATTAATTGGGGACGGCAAAATTAGAAAGATTTTTTGAAATTGCAATACGTTTGTTCCAATTAACAATTGGATGAATAGAAGGGGCTAATTCAGTAATTGATATGCCGGTTGCCTGATATCGGATTCCAGATATGGCAGAAGGGCAGCATCTGACAATCAGAGCAAATTTGGTATAAAATGTGTTGGGACGAAATAGATTTTTACATTCGAAAAAAAAAATTCTTGTAATTCCTTTTCATGATAACGGATTAAGGATTAAACTAAATCTTATGAATTATGGCGATAGTTGATAATAACGTTTTGATGAGAGGTCATCGTGGAATGATCGGGAATGTGGTATTCCGCCGGTGGGGAAAAAAGACCGTGGTTTCTTTAGCCCCCAGCACCAAAAACCGTAACTGGAGCAAAGCCCAGAAGGCTAATCGCTTGCGGTTTCGTGATGCTATGGTGTATGCGCGAAAGGCATTGAATGATCCTGAAATGCTGAAATATTATCGAAAGAAAACAAAGGGCATGCAGACTGCCTGGAATGTTGCCGTAGCCGATTACATGAAGAAGCCCCGGATAAAGGAGATTGATGTCCACAATTACAAGGGAAAGAAAGGCAATACAATACGGATAGTAGCGCAGGACAACTACCGGGTGGCCGGGGTAATTGTAAGTATTGTCGATGCCCGGGGGGTTGAAGTTGAGGGCGGTATGGCTGTGGAAATGCCGAACAACGGCTACTGGATCTACAAAGCGATGGAGCCAAACCCTTACAGTCAGGGTGGACGTATTGTGGTTCGGGTGACCGATTCACCCGGCAATGTGGTGACAACCTTTCGTGTGACGGAGGGCTGACAGACGCCCTTTATCAGTATCAATATCCAATTCCATTCCTTCAGTAAGTTTCAATTCAGGCCCTGGTGGCCTATGTCCCGCCATTGTCATTAAGCAAAAAAACCTCTGTTATTTATTTATTTCTCCAACCAGGATGGTCAAAAAAATTACTTCAGGGACTGGATTATCGAGCTAAGGGTGAATATGGAAACTATACTGATGGGATCAGAACCAGTAGTCGAAGAAGAGGCGCAGAAAGGGCGCAAGAAGCGTCATCAAAATCATCCCTGAGGGGGGTATTATTCTTTGTTATTTATCATTCAGTTATCAGAAAAAGGCGGATTCATTATTTTAACTCTCGGAATACAACAGATTTAACCTTTAGATGTCATCCTGCCGGCAGGTAAAAATGTAACTATTTAAAATTTAAAAAAATCAAGCCAGAACATTAAATATGTATTCACCCATCGATGGGCTATTGATCTTAAGTATATTCTATTTAAAATCAGAGATTTTGTGTTGATTGTAACAAAGATGTAGGGATGCCCAGGTAACTATGTAATAATTTTGTTGCTCGAAAAACTTGCATTTTCATTTTTAGAAACAGCATCTTTGCAGAAACCTGTTTTAAAATGTTTATTCAAAAAATAAAAAAGCTATGCGGATGAAAAGGTTTATGAGTTTTCTTTCTTTTATGGAAATCTTATTCGCAGTCGAAAGTTCCAGGATCATTCGTTTTGTTTCGAATCTATCAGATTGTTTCAACATTTCCTTTGTAATTCAAAAATTACTTTCGAAGATCTCCTGTATAAAAGCCAGGCAGGGTAAGATGGAGTTAAGATGCAGCTGACTATCTTTTCTTTCTTTTCTCTATCGAATGTTAATTTCCAATTAAATCCTACCATCCTGCAGTAACCCTTCTGGCTTTGTACGGGATTTCCCTTTATGTGTTTATGTAAATTTTTAATCTCTCATGGTCATTATTACATTTTGGAATGGAATTAATGGCTTCATAAAATTGTCGGATACTCCAGGGGATAGTGGTATGAAAAAAATTAGGACGGCTTTTCAATAAAATTGTTGTATATTTAATCCATTAAATATTCCCGAATGCCCACGAAAAATATATTCTTTCTTTCTCTTATAATTGCCATTGGTTTTAATGTTTCCGGCATCCCTGTTGAAAAAATAGAAAAGAATCGGCCTTCTGGCTATAGGAATGATACTGCACATATCTTAGCACTTATTGATTCGGGATTCAATTTGGCTAACACCAATACCAATCTTTCTGCATTTTATTCCTTGAGAGCCTTGCAACTTTCCGATAAAATCAATTATCAAAGAGGTATCGGCAGTGCAAGATTTACCCTCGGAAACCTTGAACTTGTGCGCGGGAATTATGAAAAAGCTCTGGTTCAATTCACCATGAGTGCAAAGATCTTCCGGGAATTGAACGATACAAAAAAGACCCCCAGGATACTAAATGCACTGGCATGTGTTTATCTGCGTCAGTATAAGTATACAGAGGCTCTTAAAAACTTATTCCAGGCCTTGAACATGGAGGAACGTAACAAAAATTTTGAAGCTGCCGCAGGGAATCTGCTAAATATCGGAGCGACTTTTTTAAGGATGGAAGACTTTGAAAGAGCTAAATATTATTTCCGTCAGGCTTTACTGGTACTTATCCAGCTGAAGAATTATTCCAGGATTAATATGGCGTTATCCAATATTGGTGGTGTTTTCTTAGGGCAGGGATGTTCTGATTCAGCGCTCTTTTATTACAAAAAGGCCATCAATTACTTTGAAAAAACAAAATCAAACAGGTTTGCGCAGGTTCATATCCTTGTTGAAATGAGCATTCTATACCAGGCGAAAAAAGAATTTGAAAAATCGTTTGAGTCGCTGAACAAGGCACTTGCTATCTGCAAGACGATGGAGATGCGGGAAAATTATGTAAAATGCCTCACTGAAATGGCACGTACCTATTTGGCGACCGGACAGAATGATAAAGCCATTCATTATGCCAATGAGGCCTTGTCCATCACGAAGAAAGAAAAACTGCTGCAGCTTTCTGCCATGAACTATCTAGTGCTCTATACTATTTACAAGAAACAGAACCGAACGAAACTTGCACTGCAAAACCTGGAAGAACTAAATATCGTCAAGGATAGCCTTCAAAAAACGAATAACTTAGAGCTGCTGGAAAAGATGGATTCAAAGTACCTGACCGAAAAACTTCAGCGGAAGGAACTTTTTTTAAAGCAACAAAGTGATCTTTATAAGACACGTCAGATCCAGTTTTACCTGATCCTTTCCCTGGTCTTCTTATTTCTGGTTTTCATTTCCATTATGTTTTTCGTAAAACAGCAGGCTGCGCATAGGAAAACAAAGATCCTCGAACAAGAGACAGAGATCAACAAGCAGAAGGCCATCATCCATCAACAGGAGACAGCCCTTTATGAAGCAGAGTTGAACAAGCAAAAAAATGAGATTCTGGCGATCTCCACCCTTCAGGGCAAAACGAATGAAGCTTTGTTGCAGATCATCAATGAACTCCGCCAGATGGCTTTCCAGGAAATTAAGAACAAAGCTGTTTCGGATAGTCTATACCATCTGGCCGGCAATATTGAAAAACTTTCGCTTTCAGATTCCTGGTCGGATTTCAGGAAATGGTTCACCGATATACATCCCCGGTTTTATGAAAACATGAATAAAATTTGTCCTTCACTGACCAGCAACGACCTTAAGCTTGCTTCATTGCTAAGGATGAATCTCAGCTCCAAGGAAATCGCCACGCTCACCTTTCGGTCGCTCGATTCCATTCATATTGCCCGTTACCGGTTGCGGAAGAAGCTCGGCATCGAGGATGATAACCATTTGGTCAATTTTCTTTTTTCCGTCCCCAGTTGAGACTGTTTTTCATCATGCCTTTCATTTTATACTACCGATGGCTGGCAGGTGCGGGATTATTCTTACCTTCGTTCATCCAAATGGTTTTCAGTCATGTACCTTATCCTTGATTTAGGGAACACCAATAAAAAGATGGCGGTATTGCCGGCGGGAAACCTGCGTCCGGAAGAGTTTTCCAGTATCCAGGATCAGATCGTATCATCTCCAAAAATCACTTTACAGCTTGTTAAGGAATTTGCCAACAGCCATCCTGCCATTGAGGCATGTATCATCTCCTCCGTTATCCCTTTTCCGGCTTCCATTTCCGTCTGGCTCAGGAAACGGTTCCGTTATTTAGAGTTCGATCACAATACCGCTTTGCCAATACACAACCGTTACCGGTCGCCCGCAACCTTAGGCAAGGACCGGCTGGCAGCCGCAGTGGCAGGCGCCTGCATCTACCCGCGTAAGCCCGTGCTGGTGGTCAGCGCAGGAACCGCTATCACCTACGACATAGTCACCTCTGGCGGGGAATACTTAGGCGGGGCCATCTCGCCCGGAATGCAGATGCGTTTCCGCGCATTGCATACTTTTACGAAGCAGATTCCGTTATTAACCTATACGGAAATTGATTTCCTGACGGGAACCGATACAGATAAGTCAGTTCTTTCGGGAGTCATTAACGGGATGACCGCTGAAATGCAAGGGATGATTGCCTTCTACCGGAAAGAATATCCGGGAATTCGGATCATACTGAGCGGCGGCGATCTGAATTATTTTGTCAACCGGCTTAAAATTAACATCTTTGCATTACCAAATATTGTGATCTACGGACTCCAACAAATTCTTGCCTTTAATGATAAAAAACCGCTGTAATTTTCGCTCTTGCCTGTCTGCCTTGTTCCTGTTCCTCTGCTGTTCCCTGTCTGCCCAAACCATCATTACCTCGCCCTATTCACGTTATGGGATCGGCGATCTGACTGCCAATGCAAATGCCTGGAATCTGTCAATGGGGGAAACGAGCATCGGCTTGCGGAGCCCTTTTCATATCAACTTCAACAATCCTGCATCCTACACTGCCTTCGATTCCACTTCCTTCGTGTTTGAGGGAGGAGTCATCTTCAATTATGTAACGCTGAACACCAACACTCAATCGGCCAGCCGTACCTATGCATCGGTGGGTTACCTTACCTTCGGTTTCCCTGTTACAAAATGGTGGAAAACGACAATCTGCCTGCTTCCTTACAGTAATGTCGGGTATAATGTTTCTACCGATGCGATCTTACCGGATGTAGGCCATACTGTCAGGATCTATTCCGGCTCGGGAGGGATCAACCGTTTTCTATGGGGGAATGGATTTAAGCTCACGAAAAATTTATCGATCGGCATCAACGCTTCCTATCTTTTTGGATCCCTGACTCGTGAATCTGCTTCCACTTTCCCGGATTCCGTTTATTACGCAAATTTCAGGCAGGATTATAACATTACCGTTAGTGGCTTTTATTTCGATTATGGGATCCAGTATACCGCAAAACTGAAGAAGGACTTAAAGCTCACTGCCGGCGCCATTTTCGGAACCAATACAAAGGTTAATGGAAGTACCGATTACTTTGCCACGACCTACTTCGCAAGCAGCGGCACCGATTATCCAAAGGATACCATACAATCCGAGGCAGGTGTCCGCGGAACCATTACGATACCCTTAATGTACGGCTTGGGCCTTTCCATTGAAAAACCCGAGAAATGGATTATCGGCGCCGATTACCGGTGGCAGAACTGGAAAAATTACAAGGCCTTCGGATCGAATGATTCGCTGGTTAACAGTTACCAGGTAAGCGCCGGGGTTGAGCTTGTTCCCGACATGAACAATTATACAAATTATTTAAAGCGGGTCAGGTACCGCATGGGGTTGAGGTACAACAGCACCTATCTTCAACTGAGGCAAAAACACCTGAATGAATATTCGGTCAGCCTGGGATTTGGTCTGCCGATCCGCGGGATGAGAACCGCAATCAACCTGAGCGCCGAACTCGGTACGCGTGGAACAACCCAGTCAAACCTCATCAATGAAACCTATTTCAATTTTGTTGTCGGTTTTTCAATTTATGAACGGTGGTTCGTAAAACGTAAGTATTTTTAATCTTGAGACACTTTTCGCCCCAGCCTTTCTTTTTTTATGGTTTCCTGGCTGCGTTCCTTTTGCTGCTGGCAGGCTGTGGAAACGATCTTGAAACCGTCAACGCAATCACACATAACTATTCCATGCCGGTCATGTCGGCAAAGAACATCGAGGTGGTCTTCAGTGATTCAGGGAGGATCCAGGCAAAGGTTTACAGCATTCTCCTGAACCGTTACTCAAGTCCTGAGCCTTGCATGGAGTTCCCTCGTGGATTTAAGGTCACCATCTTTGATACGGAGCTCCGGACAGAAACCACCATCATGGCCAACTACGGGAAAAGAAAAGAATTTGCCCGGATCATGGAAGCCAAAGGGAATGTGATCGTAAGAAATGAAGTTAAAAAACAACAGCTCAATACCGAACAACTCACCTGGGATGAAAACCGAAGGATGATCTATACCGCTGAACCGGTTAAAATCACGACCCTTGATAAAATCGTGTTTGGAAAAGGACTCCGGTCAAACGAATCTTTTTCCGATTATACCATCCTTCATGTATACGGGCAGATGATGGTCAAAAAAGATTCCATCTGATTTTGGTTGAAGCCTTTGTACTTTCAGGAAAATTCCATAGTTTTGCAGACTCTTAAAAAAAATCATTTATAATGGCAATAATCGGAAGAATTAGAAAACACTCAGGACTTGCTGTAATCATTGTTGGGGTTGCTATTGCAGCTTTCGTTATCGGCGATTTCGGAAAGAAAAGGATGAAAGGGACCAATGAGATCGGATCCGTTAACGGAGAAGCTATCCCATACCCGGAATTCACCAACAAGGTGGAAGAATCCATTCAAATCCAGAAGGAGAACACCGGAAGTGATAAAATCACCGACGAAGAAACCTATTCGATCCGCCAGAATACATGGAACGCCCTTGTGAAGGAGGTTATCCTGCAGGCCGAATATGACGAGCTGGGGATGACAGTTACTCCGGATGAACTTTTTGACCAGGTCCAGGGCAAAAATCCTCACCGCTACATCCTTCAGTATTTCAAAGATCCCAAAACAAACGTTTATGATCCGGCGCTGGTGAGGAACTACCTGAAGAACCTCGACAATATGGAACCTAAAAACAAGGATCAGTGGCTTCGTTTCGAGAAAGCGATCAAAGAGGACCGGGCCGAGACCAAATTCAACAACCTGGTTAAGAAGGGTTATTATATGCCAAAAGCATTCTTAAAGAAGATCTATACAGAGAGCGCCCAAACATTAAATGTCCGTTCTTTTTCCCCTGCCCTGACAACGGTGCCCGATAATTCAGTTTCGCTGACCGACGCTGATTACCAGGCCTTTTATGATAAAAACAAAGAGATGTTCTTCCAGGAAGAGCCTACCCGTGAACTCAATTACGTGCTCTTTGAAGTGAAAGCCTCCGATCCTGACCGCAAAAAAATCAGTGATGATGCACAGCTGATCTACAAAGATTTTCTTTCCAGCAATAATCTGCCCGATTTTGTCAACGCCAATGGCGACAAGAAATACGACAGCACCTATATGAAAAAAGGAAGTTTCCCGGGAATACTCGATTCAACAGCATTTTCATCAAATCCCGGCACGTACTATCCTCCTTTTGAGCTGAACAATACCTGGTATATGGCGAAACTGCTCGATATCCAGGAACGCCCCGATACTATGAAAGGCTCCCAGATCCTGGTCACTTTTGCCGGAAGCCCGCTAAAGAACGAAAGTGTCAAGCGTACGAGAGAAGAGGCAAAAACGCGGGCAGACAGCCTGATTACAATTCTCAAAAAGACTCCCGATCAATTCCGCGAGTTTGCTCAAAAATATTCTGATTACCCATCAGCCAAGGACGATGGAGGAGAACTCAAGGAGATCATCGACGGACAACCGAGCTTTGGGATCTTCTTCAACAGCGGACTTACAATGAAGCCCAACGACATGAAAGTTATTGAGACCAATATCGGGTATGCCATCTTCCGGTTGACCTCCAAGACCAAACCCATCCAGAAGGCTAAAATGGCCATCCTTCAACGTAATATCGAACCCAGCAACCAGACCTTCCAGGATACGTATCTGAAAGCAAGCTCTTTTGCCGGACAGAACCGTTCAAAAGAAGCGTTTGTAAAAGCATCGACGCAACTGGGCATTCCGAACAGGACCGCTGAAAACATCCGTGAAATGGACAATTTCCTGAATGGTCTCTCTTCGGCACGGGAAGTGGTACGATGGGCGTATGCCGAAAATACCAAGATCGGTGAGGTTTCTCCTGTGTTCGATCTGTCGGGGAAATATGTGGTAGCCATCTTATCGGGCATCAATGATAAAGGCTATATTCCCCTTGAGAAGATAAAGGACAGGATCGTACAAAATGTCCGTACTGAAAAAAAGGCAGCCATGCTGGCCGGCCGGTTAACCAAGTCGATGGAAACGATAAAAAATTTCAACCAGCTTGCCATGCAGTTCCAGTCGAAGATCGATACGACCAACCTGACCTTTGGCGGGTATAACAATTCAGCGATTGGCCGTGAACCGGAAATCATTGGCAAATTGTTCACATGCAAGGCAGGTGAATTGACAGGGCCGCTGAAAGGAAAATACGGGGCTTATGTAGCCATCATCGACAACATCAACAAGGCGCCTGAAAAACAAGATTTTACCGGTGAAAGGATGCAGCAGCAGTCGGGTTTTGAAAACCGGGCAAGCGGACTGATCTATGAAGCCATCAAAAAAGCCGGGAAGATCAAGGATAACAGAAGAAATTTCTTTTAAGGATTCCGGGATCCCGGTAATCATTTTCCACAGTTTGCTGTCATAGACTCCCAACAGCCGACTGACCTGATGAACAGGCATTACTTTTAACAATTCAAGTATCAATTCCTCAAAGAGGAGAGTGAACCCCGCAGCATGACCTTCGCCCGTTGGCGCGCGTCTTTGAGACTGTGTGAGAATATTATTATCTCAACGACTTTCTGAGGTAATAACTTCCCATCTCAGGCAAGTTCCCAATCATATCCCCATTCAGACTGAATGCCTGGCCACATTCAACCTGCACACGGAAGCATCCATAAAATGCAAATTTTTTTTTAAATTTACGCCCGTCATCCACTCATCGTTCATGAAAAAACAAAAAGAAGGCAGGGGTAATCCGGGCGTAGTGAAGAATCCATTAACGGCAGCAAAGAATGCAGGTCCGGAGGGAAGAAAAACAGATCATGGGCGACAACTGTCCGGAAAGAAGAAGAAGTCAGCCATGGCAAATGATCCTTATGCAGAACGTTGGAAATATTACGTTCCGCTGACTATCATTTTGCTGCTCACCTTCTTCATTTATCTGCCTGCCCTTCATAACGGTTTATTAACCTGGGATGATGATGATTACATTAAGAACAACACCTTGTTGTCTTCCTTTAACCTGAAGGAAATTTTTTCACAATATGTACTCTGCAATTACCATCCTTTCACGATTCTGGCTCTTGCCCTGGAGTATCATTTATTCGGATTGAATGAAACAGGATATCATGCAGTTAATCTTTTGTTGCATCTGCTGAATGTCATTCTTGTTTTTTATGCGGTTTTTCTTCTCAGTGATAAGGCGGGAGTTGCCCTGATCGCCTCCCTGTTGTTTGGCATACACCCTATGCATGTCGAATCGGTTGCCTGGATTGCAGAACTGAAAGATCTGCTTTACACGTTTTTCTTTCTTCTCTCCTACATTTTCTACCTGAAATATATAAAATACCGGCACAAAAAATTCCTGGTCTTCGCTTTACTGTTATTTTTGGCTTCACTTCTTTCAAAGGCAATGGCTGCTTCGCTCCCGGTGGTTCTGATTCTGACTGATTATTTTAAGGGAAGAAAAATAAACCTAATGTCATTGCTGGAAAAAATTCCCTTTTTTTTCCTGGCAATTATTTTTGGGTTGGTAGCTGTCTCGGCACAGAGATCGGGCGGATCCACCGGTGTTATTGATTTCACATTTCCGCAACGTATCCTTTTTGCCTGTTTTGGGTTTATCAGTTATTTATATAAACTTCTTTTGCCGTTGCACCTTAGCGCTTTCTATCCTTATCCTGTCAAAAGCGGCGAAAGTATCCCGTTACAGTACTATGCATACCTGGTTTTATTTGCAGGGCTTATTGTTTCCGTTCTTATTTCCCTCAGGTATACAAAAACAATATTTTTTGGCATTGGTTTTTTTGCTTTAACTGTTTTCCTCGTGTTGCAGTTGTTCCCGGTAGGTGGAGCCGTCATTGCCGATCGGTATAGCTACATTCCTTCAATTGGCATTTTTTTTCTGGCAGGTGAGGGGTATTATCTGATGGAAAGGAAAAAACTTAAGATGATCCGGATCATCGTGCTGGGTCTATTTACGCTTTTTTTCTCAATACTAACATATTCCAGGTGTGGCACATGGAAAGATGACCTGACTCTGTGGACTGATGTCATCAGCCGGGATCAAACCATAGAGTTTGCTTACACAAACCGTGGTATTGCGCTTAGGAGCGAACACAGAAATGATGAAGCGGTCAGCGACTTCAGCAGGGCGATCGAGTTGAAGTCCGACAATGCGCTGGCTTACAATAACCGGGGTGTCATTTATTATAATGAAAAAAGAAACGATAAGGCGGTCAACGACTTAAATAAAGCGATTGAACTGAAACCCGACTATGCCGAAGCATACAATAACAGGGGTAATGTTTTCTATGATGCAAAAAAATATGATGAAGCCATTCGCGATTATTCGAAGGCAATAAAATTACATCCCGGCGATGCAGGTGCATATTTCAACCGAGCGCATGCGGAATTTGATTCAGGAAAAGAAAATGATGCCATCACAGACCTGAAGCGGTCAGCCAGCCTTGGATTCCAACCGGCTGCAGATGTATTGCGTCAGATTAATAAATGATTTCTTTCAAAAATCAAAAGACAAATTCCAACGTGTTGCTGGCGCTGCTGGCGCGCGTTTCCCATGCTGGCGCGCGTCTGAGAGACTGTGTGAAAATGTTGGTTAACCAGTTGGCGCGCGTCTTTGACGCGTGCCCAATTCCAGCTCGTTTTTAACGAGCAAAAGTAGTTTTCCGTAAAGAAATTGCAGCAAAAATATATTTGTGAGACTCAAATTTTTAGAACGAAGTGATAAAAAATTTGTCAGTCGAACAATCCCGACGAAGTCGGAGGGTATAATACCCCGTTACTTTGTTGCAAAATTTGTGTCCGGTGCTCGCCATGGGGTTTATACCCGTGATTCGTTTTCTATATTACCTTTTTATAAAAGTCAGATTAACTATGGAATAACTTATAATATTCCCATGTCTGACAAATATAAAATGAGAGAAAACGAAAAAGCCTATTTTGTTACTCTCACAGTAGTTGATTGGCTGGATGTATTTACCCGGAAAAACCACAAGCTAAAACTTGTTGAATCATTCATTAATTGTCAAAAGCACAAAGGTCTCGAAATCTATGGTTGGTGCCTTATGTCAAGTCATTTACATATGATTGCAAGAGCATCTGGAAGGCAAATACTACCTGACATCCTGAGAGATTTAAAGAAGTATACCGCTAAAGCTATTATTCAACAGATAGAAGACGAACCAGAAAGCAGAAAAGAGTGGCTGTTAGCCAGGTTTAAATATAATGGGAAATATCTCAAAAGAATTGAAAATTATAAATTCTGGCAGGATGGTAATCATACAGAGATAATATTCAGCAATAATTTTTTTTATCAAAAACTGGATTATATCCATAAAAACCCTGTCGAAGAAATGATTGTTTCAAATCCGGAAGATTATTATTTCAGTCCGGCAAGAAATTATGCTGGTATGGATTCACTCTTATCTGTTGTTTTGGAAACAAAGAAATTGATGACGTATTAATTGTCAGCTCGCCACAGGCGAGCAGTGATTCGGCACGCGTCACAGACGCGCGCCAACGAGGAATAAATGATTGCGGATAGGCGGACAATTGAATTGGCGAATTAGCGATTATTGAGTTGGCGAGTTAAAAATTATTCGGTTTCTCTTTCTATTCAATATTGATGATCCTGTTTTTTGACGCCCATTGTTCCCCGCTGCTCGAATAGGCTTTCAGTATAACCGTATAGTTACCGGCAACGGTATAGATATGAACAGGGTTGGTTTCTGTTGAAGAATGGTTGTCGCCAAAATCCCATTTGTAGGTAGAAGCATTCTGGGAAAGATTCCGGAACGTAAGGGTATCGGGAACAATTGAATCATTGCTGCTTTGAATGGAAAAGTCCGCAACAGGAACGGCAGTCTTTTTATAACAATTCACTCCTGCAAAGAGGAAAAAAACAGAGGCAAGCAATAAAACTTGTTTTTTCATCTATTCCGCCAATATCAGAACATGGTTTTCCAGAACCTCGATCACTCCTCCGTTGACCTCAAAAAAGAGCGGATTTTCCCCTTTGATTTCAACTTTGATCTTTCCTTTCCGTAGAATGGAAATGAGCGGTGCATGCTGGTTCATAATTTCAAATGATCCGTCGAAGCCGGGCAATTGAACTAAGTAAACATTATCCCCTGCATACAGGACATTATCCGGAGTGATGATGTTAAGTTTCATAACCTCCAAAGGTCTTATTTGTTTTCGCTAAGGATTCTTTTCCCTTTTTCTATTGCTTCTTCGATGGTTCCGACCATGTTAAATGCAGATTCGGGATATTCGTCCACCTCGCCGTTCATGATCATATTAAAGCCCTTGATAGTATCTTCAATATTCACAAAAACGCCGGGAGTCCCGGTAAATTGTGTTGCAACATGGAAAGGCTGTGAGAGAAAACGCTGAACACGCCGTGCCCGGTGTACGATCAGTTTGTCATCATCCGACAGTTCATCCATCCCGAGAATGGCGATGATGTCCTGGAGTTCTTTGTACCGCTGAAGGATCTTCTTAACCTTCTGTGCCGTCTGGTAATGTTCATCCCCGACGATATCAGGAGAAAGGATACGGGAGGTCGAATCCAGCGGATCAACTGCAGGAAAGATTCCTATTTCGAAGATTTTCCGGTTGAGTACCGTGGTGGCATCAAGATGAGCGAAAGTGGTGGCAGGCGCCGGGTCGGTGAGGTCGTCTGCAGGTACATATACGGCCTGAACCGAAGTGATCGATCCTCTTTTCGTGGAGGTGATGCGTTCCTGCATGATCCCCATTTCCGTTGCTAATGTGGGTTGATAACCCACTGCTGAAGGCATACGGCCAAGAAGGGCCGACACTTCCGATCCTGCCTGGGAAAACCGGAAAATATTATCGATAAAGAAAAGGATATCGTGGCCGGTGGATTCTTCATCCCCATCGCGGAAATATTCTGCAAGCGTCAGGCCCGACAATGCCACGCGTGCACGTGCACCGGGCGGTTCGTTCATCTGTCCGAATACCAGGGTTGCCTGGCTTTGGAGGAGTTCTTTACGGTCGACCTTGGAAAGGTCCCATCCGCCTTTTTCCATATCCTCCAGGAATTCTTTTCCGTACCGGATGACGCCGGATTCGATCATTTCACGCAGCAGGTCGTTCCCTTCACGGGTCCGTTCCCCTACCCCTCCGAATACCGACATCCCGGAATATTTCTTTGCAATGTTGTTGATCAGTTCCATGATGATCACGGTCTTCCCAACTCCTGCACCACCGAATAAACCGATCTTACCTCCTTTTGAATACGGCTCGATCAGGTCGATGACCTTGATTCCTGTAAATAGGACTTCTTTCTGGGTGGAAAGATTCTCAAATAAAGGAGGTTCACGATGTATCGGATAGGTACGTTCATAGGAAACCTCTCCAAGCCCGTCGATGGGTTTGCCGATGACGTTGAAGAGCCTTCCCCGGATCTGTTCGCCGATCGGCATGGAAATAGGACCGCCTCTCAGTGTTACATCCATTCCCCGGCGAAGCCCGTCGGTTGAATCCATGGCAATGGTACGAACCTTATTCTCACCAATGTCGTACTCGCATTCCAGCACAATAGCGTTTCCATCATTGTTGATCACCTCAAGTGCATCGTAGATATCGGGCAACTTAGTATTCTCATCGAAAACAACATCCACAACCGGACCGATTATCTGGGCAATTTTTGCTACTTTTTTATACTCCATTTTAATAATAAGAAATTTGCGCAAAGATAAAAGAAGTCCGTCATTTATAATAATTTTTTAGGTTCTTTGTCAAAATGAATGAGTAAATTCACAATACTTGAAGTCATTATTTGTGTTATTACAATTGAATAAAAACCTTGCAGGTTATTTTACCTGCAAGGCAAAAGTTTCCAGTTAATCCCTGACGCACCGGACACTAAAACCGTATGCCTTATAGAGGTAGTTGCGGCCTACATATGAATTGACGTAAATCAGATTGCGGTACCATGCGTAAGTGCCATTGTCCTCCGTAGCCGACCACCAGTAACCATAGTAGCCAAGATAGTTGAAGGAACCAGTGGTGTTACAGTAGCCGCCTGGAAAACCCGAAAAACCACTGTTATTGGTAGCATCGGTATTGGGACTGATCCACAATGCAGAAACCGATTTCATCTTCCCTGCGGCTATGCTTTCTCCACCTAAATATGTTGTCAGCGTGGTCCATTCTGCATCAGATGGCACATGCCAGCCGGCCGGGCATAGCTTGCGGCTGTCATTCACAGCGTACCAGTTATACAGGATACCATATTTAGCATTGACAGATTGATCATTATTGTACCAGCAATAAGCTCCGGTGATAAGAGATCCCCATAATGTATTATCTGTTACATCCGGAATGGCAGTACCATCGCGGTAATGCGTTACCCGCAGATTCTCCCCCATCCACTCCTGGGTGCCGATCATAAATGTCGGATAGGCATTGCCGTCATAGTCTAAACAACCGGATATCGATCCCAGGTCAGTTAATCCCACCCATTTTGTTCCATTAAAAAAATAAAAACCTGCAGGTGCATCGGTCTGATATACCAACAGACCAGTCGCAGGAGAACTTATACTGGTTCGTTGACTTACGGTCATTCGGGGCAACAGCACTCCACTGTTTGTGCTCGCAACTTCCAGTATTGCCGATAAAGCGGGCGTTGAAGTTCCGATCCCAACTTTGCCCGAGTTATATGAAATATTCTGACCGTTGGTAACCCATTGGCTTGAAACTTTGCTGTTGAAACTACTCCAGTCGGCGCTGCTAAGATAACCAGATTGACCAGCGTTGGCCTGTTTTACCTGAATGGTTGCGCCTGTTCCAAGCAAAGCGCCACTGCCGCCTGTAATCGTCAACACAGAAGATCCTGATTCGGTAAGGCTGCCCTTGTTGATTGTTAATACGGTTCCGCTGCCGATCACGGCGCCATTGCCCCCGGTAATGGCAATATCGCCGGAGGAAATGTTCCCGAAAGTGAGTGCATTTTGTTTGGCATTGAAAGTACCCCAATCAGTATGGGAAAGAAAGCCATCCACTAATGAAGTTGCCTGTGAAATTGAAATATTCGGATTTTGCCCATCACTGCTGATTAACGGTAAGGTAGCCGTAACGCCTGAAATACCCATTACAACAGGAATGCCGTTTTTTCGCAACGTTCCCGAATAGTTGATATCTCCCGATATATCAAGAAGGTAAACCGGATTGGTAATTCCCAAACCAACTTTGCCGCCGGTAAAATAAATATCGGAACCGGTTGTTAACCATTGGCTACTCACCATCATCCAGTTGGGAGTAGATGGGGATCCTTTATTAGAGTAATACTGATTATTACTTGTGCAGAAGATCAGCAAACCGGTTGCCGGATTACTGATGGCGTCGCGCTCTGTGAGGGTCATTCGGGGAATAAGCAGCCCCTTTGTTGTAGATTTCACATCCAGCATGGCCGAAGGATCGGGCGCACTGTTGTCGGTATTGATGCCCATCTGGGCAAAAATTGCATTGCTAAAAAGGAGAAGCAAAGCAATTAAAAAGGATATTTTTTTCATATTTCAACTTTTTGGGTTGGGTAATGATAGGGGGTTTTCGGTTCTTTGTTAGAAAGAATAAAATTACAACATTAATAACTAAAATCAATCCTCAATATGTTACCCACTCAAAGTAAAAAAGAACCATTTTTTATTTTTAAGGTCATTAATTTACCTTAGATTTGCAAGAGTAAAGATCAAAAATCTATTATTTACAAATGCTTGATTATGAGGTATTTTTTCATCCTTTTTTTACTTTTTCTTTCCCCTTTTTATGGTTTTTCCCAACGGAATATTCCAAATATCATTGATACCGTTGAAACCGATAGCGGCGCCGTGATACTCTATCGCAATCATACCTGGGAATACCTTGAAAATGAACCGGTTATGATGTCTCAGGAAGAGGATTCAACCGGGTTATTCTCCCATAGCTGGATCAATGACCAGGTGTTTGCTTACATGGGCGCCAGCAAAAGGGATTCGATAAAAGATACGCTGTTGTCGCTTGTTTCGAACATAAGGACGTTCCACCTCCCCATTATTGGCAGGATTTACCGGGGTTTTTCTTATATACACAAAGGAATGGATCTTTCCCTTAAAAAAGGAGATACCGTAAGGGCTGCATTCGACGGGGTGGTAAGGTATGCTAAATACAACCGGGGTGGTTTCGGGAACCTGGTCATCCTGCGTCATTACAACGGGCTTGAAACTTATTATGCACATCTTTCAAAGCTCAAGGTCATGGTGAACCAGGTCGTGAAGGCGAATGAGGTTGTTGGGCTTGGGGGATCCACCGGGCGAAGCCGTTCTCCGCACCTTCATTTTGAGGTCAGGTACAAAGACGTTCCCCTGGACCCGCAGCGAATGATCGATTTCGATAACAATAAGCTGATCTCGGGAATTTTTCCGGTTACCAAAAGTGTATTTTACCCTTCCGATTATGACGGGAAAGCAGTTTATTACAAGATCAGATCGGGAGATACTTTGGGTCGTATTGCAAAAAAATGCCATACTTCCGTAAAGGAAATTTGTGCCATCAATAAACTCAAATCGAATTCCATTCTGCGTGTGGGAAGGTCGATTCGCGTAAAATAAGCGAAGTTAAAAGGATGAAATTTTAAAGTGGCTGTTCTTCTTTCAACTCCGGACTGGTGGGGTTGATTTTTCCCAGGGGTTTGAAAAGTTTCCGCTGAAAAAGAATCAGCATAAATACACCGATGGTAATGGAGGAATCGGCAATATTAAAGATCGGCCGGAAAAACACAAACTCCTCTCCTCCGTAAAACGGGAACCACGACGGGAACCGTGATTCAATGATCGGAAAATAGAGCATATCCACCACCTTGCCATGCAGGAACCCCGCATATCCGCCTCCTTTTGGAAAAAGCGTGGCAACCTGGTTTGCACAGATACCATCCGGATCATTGAAGATCAATCCGTAAAACATGCTGTCGATGATGTTCCCGATCGCCCCTGCCATGATAAGGGAGATACAGACGACCAGTGCGGTATTTCCGTTCTGTTTTACAACCTTGTAAAGCCACCATCCGATGATGATCACGGCAACGATCCGGAACAAGCTGAGAAACAACTTCCCGAAACTTCCTCCCAATTTCATCCCGAAAGCCATTCCTTCATTTTCAGTAAAGTTGAGGTAGAACCAATTCCCGAAAATACTATCTCTCTCCCCGGGAACCATGGTTGTTTTTACAAAAAATTTCAATGCCTGATCAAGGAGTAATACCAGGAGGATGATGATGACTGCTTTTTTCAACGGTCAATAAAAATTGAAGTGCAAAACATCCGGTTCGTTAGAAATTCTGGGTGGTCTGCTGTGGAGGCACCAGTATAGTTGTTTGTTGCCGTTTGGCCTCGATGCTTAACGTTGCATGAGGAACAATCCGCAACCGGTCTTTCGGGATCAGCTTTCCGGTAATCCTGCAGATACCGTACGATTTATTTTCGATCCGGACCAGGGCATTTTCCAGGGCCTTGATGAATTTCGACTGCCGGGCTGCAAATTTGCTGTTTTCTTCCTTGGAAAACACCTGATAGCCTTCTTCAAGTACCTTAAATGTGGGAGAGGTGTCGTTGGTGTCATGATCATTCCCGGTAGTATAGGATTCAGTAAGCAACTTCAGATCATTATGCGCTTTTTCCAGTTTGCTAAGGATAATCTGCCTGAACTCTTCCAATTCTTCATCCGAATAACGGGTCTTTGCCTTTTCGACAGTGCCTTCTTCATTCTTTATCTTCATATTCGCTGCTTTTTTCATCATAAGTTATTTTTAGAAAAACGAATTCAAAATTCAAATATTCTTTTTCCGATAAAATTAATCAGGCGGGTCTTTCAACCACCGCCTGCTCCGGGTTTACTTTCTGAAGTAGAATTTCTACCGTCAAGGTATCGGTTAACTCAATCACATCCTTTTCAGGAACTTCAATAGTTTTGACTATGTTGAAGGATTGTGCCAGCGTTTCAGAGCAAATATACGGTAAATTATTCTGAACAGCTGAATTAATCTCATCGTTTCCCTGCAAAACGACATTGATTTTATCGGTCACTTCGAAATTCTTGTCCTTCCGCAGGTTCTGGATCCTGTTGATCAGCTCACGGGCAATACCTTCTTCCAGAAGAACCGGGGTAATTGTGGTGTCGAGCGCGACGGTCAATGTTCCCATAACGGCCACCTGCAGCCCGGGAATATCATCTGATATGATCTCAATATCATCCAGGGTAATCCTGACATCCTGGTGATCGAGGGAAAGGGTATATTCACCATTTTTCTCAAAATCGCTGATTGCTTCCTGGCCAAGGTTGACAATATGTTCGGCGATTACCTTCATCAACTTGCCATATTTGGGGCCTAGTTTTTTAAAATTCGGTTTGACCCTTTTTAACAGGATATTGGCCGTATCTTCGATATATTCAATATTCTTGACATTCACTTCCGAAAGGATCAGGTTTTTCACTGCATCCACCTGTTCTTTCATTGAATTACTCAACAATGGAATCATGATTTTACCGAGGGGTTGCCTGACCCTGATACTGGTCTTCTTCCGAAGGGAAAGCGCCATGGAAGATATCTTTTGCGCCAGTTCCATCCTTTCCTCGAGGGCGGGATCAACCAAAGAAGCGTCCTGCACCGGAAAACGGGTAAGATGAACCGATTCTACATCCTTCCGTCCCGTGGCATTGTTCAGGTCGATGAACAGTTTGTCCATAAAGAACGGGGCAATGGGAGCAGCCAGCTGGGCAATGGTTTCCAGGCAATGATACAAGGTCTGATAAGCGGATATTTTATCCGTAGAATATTCTCCTTTCCAGAATCTCCTGCGGGAAAGCCTTACATACCAGTTGCTGAGATGTTCATCCACAAAATCGGAAATTGCCCTTCCTGCCTTGGTAGGTTCATAATCGTTGTAAAAACCATCAACAGCGCCTATTAAGGTATTGAGTTCGGAGAGGATCCAGCGGTCGAGTTCGGGCCGTTGGTCATGTTCAACTTCCGGTTCGGTGTAATCAAATCCGTCGATGTTGGCATAAAGCGAAAAGAAAGCATAGGTATTATAAAGCGTTCCGAAGAACTTGCGCTGTACCTCGGTAATTCCATCTGTGTCGAATTTCAGGTTATCCCATGGCTGCGAATTGGTAAGCAAATACCAACGCGTGGCATCTGGTCCGTATTTCGTGATTGTTTCAAACGGATCTACTGCATTGCCCAGGCGTTTCGACATTTTATTCCCTTCGCGGTCAAGAACCAGGCCATTGGAAACACAGGTCTTGAAAGAAACACTCTCAAACAGCATGACCGAAATGGCATGCAAGGTATAAAACCAGCCCCGGGTCTGATCCACTCCTTCCGCAATGAAATCTGCAGGAAAATAATCTTCCAGCTTCTGGGATTTATCAAACGGGTAATGATACTGGGCAAAAGGCATGGACCCGGAGTCAAACCAAACGTCGATCAGGTCTTCTTCGCGGAACATTTTCCGGCCGTCGTCCGAAACCAGGATGATATCATCAACAAACGGACGATGCAGGTCGAAGGTATTGTAGCTTTTTCCGGTTACATCACCGGGAACGAGGTGATCCAACGGGTTCGATTCCATAAATCCCGCTTTAACCGATTTTTCTATCTCTTCTTTCAACTGAACAACAGAGCTGATGCAGATCTCTTTTGATCCGTCGTCTGTTTTCCAGATCGGAAGCGGTGTTCCCCAGAACCGGGAACGGGAAAGGTTCCAGTCGACCAGGTTTTCGAGCCAGTTGCCAAAACGCCCGGTACCGGTGGATTCCGGTTTCCAGTTGATCGTCTTGTTCAGGCTGATCATCAGGTCCTTGTATGCAGTGGTCCGGATAAACCATGAATCCATCGGATAATAGAGGATGGGCTTATCGGTTCTCCAGCAATGCGGATAGGAATGCTCGTATTTTTCGGTCTTGAAGGCTTTGTTTTCTTTCTTCAGTTTTACAATGAGGTCAATATCCACGGAGGTGTCTTTCGCAGGATCGAAATGTTCATCGTATTCAGTCTTCACGTACCTTCCGGCGAATTCAGCCATCGGTCCGGTGAACTTTCCCTGTTTGTCAACCAGGGTAAGCGAACCCAGGCCATATTGCTTGCCAATCCTGAAGTCGTCGGCGCCAAAGCTAGGTGCGATGTGAACAATACCTGTTCCATCTTCCGTAGTGACAAAATCACCAAGCACCACCCGGAACGGATCTCCATTTTCGGGTTGTGCATAAGGAAGTAGCTGCTCAAAATGGATCCCTTCAAAAGCCTCGCCCTTGTAATGCGATCCGGCAACAAAAGGAATGTTCTTCTGACCTTCTTCGTATTTTTCAAGTTTCAGTTCAGCATTCTTTTCAGGAAAATACCTGTTCAGCAGTTCTTTTGCAAGGATGACGGTCTGCTTTCTGAAGGTATAGGGATTATAGGTTTTTACCAGAATATAATCGATGTCTTTTCCCATGGCAAGGCCGGTATTCGATGGCAATGTCCAGGGAGTTGTGGTCCAGGCAAGAATATATAGTTCGCCAAAAAGGTCCTTGAAAAGGAATTCGGATTTTTCATCCCTGATGACTCCGAACTGGGCAACAACAGTGTTATCTTTTACCATCTTGTATGCACCCGGCTGGTTGAGCTCATGGGTGCTAAGGCCTGTTCCTGCGGCCGGGGAGTATGGCTGAATGGTAAATCCCTTGTACAGCAAGCCTTTTTCATAAAGTTTGCCAAGCAGGTACCATACGCTTTCAATATATTTGTTGTCGAAGGTCATATAGGGATCATCCAGGTTGAGCCAGTATCCCATTTTCACGGTCAGGTCATCCCAGAGATCCTTGTACTTCATGACTTCCCTGCGACATTCCTTGTTGTAATCTTCCACTGAAATGGATTTGCCGATATCTTCCTTTGTGATCCCGAGTTTTTTCTCAACGGCAATTTCAACAGGCAGTCCGTGAGTATCCCATCCCGCTTTGCGGTGGACATAGAAGCCCTTCATCGTTTTGTAACGGCAGAAAATATCCTTGATCGCCCGGGCCATTACATGGTGAATCCCAGGCTTACCGTTGGCAGAAGGCGGTCCCTCATAAAATATAAATGGAGCGTTGCTTTCGGTCATTTTGAGACTTTTCTCAAATATCCCGTGCTGCTCCCAATACGACCGGATCTCATTTCCGATCTTCGTCAGGTCAAGGTTTTTATATTCGGGATATTTCGTTTTCATCAATTCCTTCAGGTTGCCTCGTAAAAAACGTGCAAAATTAGGAAAAAAACCGTTCCGTTGTTAGAAATAGGAGGTTTTATATTCACGGATGCTGGATACTGGATGCTGGATGCTGGATACTGGATGCTGGATGCTGGATGTTGGTTTTCAAATTTACAATTACACAAATCCCCAAACCCACACATCCATCTTCCAGCATCCAGTATCCAGCATTCTTTTTCACTAATTTTGTGACACTGTGACTTTGTTCCTCTGATAAACTTTATGAGTACCCGATCGGTCAAAAAACGCCATTTTACCATTCCTGTCTTCATTCCCATGGAGGCCTGTCCTTTTCAATGCATCTTCTGCGACCAGGACCGGATCAGTGGGAGAACGGCTGTGCCTTCCGCAGAGGATGTTATTTCTATTCTTCATCAACACTTGCCAACCATCCCCGAAAAGAATGTTGAAATTGAAGTGGGTTTCTTCGGAGGAACCTTCACAGGACTTTCCCCCGAACGGCAGAGGAGTTATTTCGATACTATTCTTCCCTTCATAAAAGATGGAAGGATAAAGGGAATCCGGCTTTCAACCCGACCTGATTTTATCTCCCCCGGGATCCTGGATCTTCTCAGGAAATACCCGGTAAAGACGATCGAGCTTGGGGCACAGTCAATGGACGATGAGGTACTGAAAAGATCCGGCAGGGGACATACCTCCAATGAAACGGAAAATGCATCCCGGATGATCCTTGAAGCCGGTTTTTCATTGGGATTGCAGATGATGGTTGGCTTGCCGGGCGATACGGAAGAAAAATCGGTGAATACAGCAAAGAAGATCGTTGAACTGGGGGCTTCCGAAACAAGGATTTACCCTGTCATCGTGATCAAAGGAACGCCGCTGGAAGATCTCTTCCGGGCGGGAAAATACATTCCAATGGAATTGGAAGAAGCCATCCGCATGACAAAAAACATAGTGCGGGTTTTTGACGAATCCAATGTAAGAATTATCCGTATAGGGCTTCATCCATCGGAAGGTTTGTTAAACAGGAACGATTACATCGCCGGTCCGTTTCACCCCTCGTTCCGGGAACTGGTGATAACTTCGGTCTGGACCGATCGTTTCCGGAACCTGTTCAACGAAAAGCCGGGTGAAAGTATTGAGATCCGTGTGAATCCTGCGGAATTGAATCCTGCCATCGGGTATTACGGAAAGAATCGTAAATTGCTTGAAAAACATTTCCGGACAGTGAAATTCATGGCAGATCCGGAGATAAAAGAAAAGACCTTTCATGCTGATCATCATTGACAAGAAGATTCCCGGGGAAGCCAAAGAAAAGTTATCGGCATCGGGCAATATCCTGGAATTAGAAACAGAAGGGCTCGTTTATCCTGCCATATCCGGTCATCCCGATATCTTCTTTTGCAAAACCCCGCAAACGCTGATTGTTTCTCCAAGTCTTCCTGATAGCTATATTCAAAAAATCAAAGAAATAAAGCAGGAATATGTCACTGGAAATCACACATCCCACATCCCACATCCCGCATCTGTTCACTACAACGCCGCTGTCAATGATCATTACCTTGTCCACAGACTGGAATTCACCGATCCGGTCATTCTTCAGAACTGCCATACCCTGAAAAAGATTCCCGTAAAACAAGCTTATACCCGTTGCAATCTGCTGCTGCTCAAAAATGATCACTACATTACTTCCGATCGGGGCATCCATAAAAACCTGCAACGATCGGGGCTGGAAGGAATATTTGTTTCTCCGGAAGGGATCCTTCTTCCAGGATTCCCAAATGGTTTTATCGGCGGAGTTATGGGGCTGCTAAACGACACCATTTTTGTTATCGGGAGCCTTGCACTTTTTGCTGAAGGTGGCGCAGTAAGGAAGTTCCTGGAAGATCATGAATACAGGATAGTTGAACTTTATCAAGGACCGTTGGTTGACGGAGGAGGGGTTTTCTTTTTAGACGAGTGAATGTGATTCCCCGGAAAATATCTTACCTTTGCACTTTGTCCCCAAATTCCCGACCATGAAAAAATCTGCTTTGCTGCTGGCAGTACTATTGTATTTTGTTTCTTTCTCCTATTCCCAGATTCCCACAGGTTATTATAATACAGCCGATGGCTTATACGGAAAACCTTTGCAGTCGGCCTTGCATAACATCATTAAAGGCCACACCGTTATGACTTACCAATCAATCTGGTGGTATTTCGAGTCAACCGATAAAAAGGCGGACAATTCAGTCTGGGACATGTATTCGGACGTGCCGAATGGCACGCCTCCTTATGTTTATTATTATGATGTATATCCTTCAGATCAATGTGGCGTTTATCACACGGAAGGGGATTGTTTTACCCGGGAACATTCCTGGCCGAAAGCCTGGTTTGGCGGGGAAGTTGAGCCCATGTACACAGATATATTTCACATTTACCCTGTTGACGGCTATGTCAATGGTATGCGCAATGACAATCCTTATGGGGAAGTCAATAATCCAACATGGACCTCCATGAACGGCGGTAAACTTGGGCCTTGTGTAGCGCCGGGATATACAGGAAAAGTTTTCGAGCCCATAGATGAATACAAAGGCGACCTTGCCCGTACCTATTTTTATATGTCGACACGTTATTATACGGAAGACAGCGGATGGCCGGGCAGCGATGCCACCACCGGTTCGCAGCTTCTGCCCTGGGCGCTGAACATGATGTTGTTGTGGAACAGCCAGGATCCGGTTTCACAAAAAGAGACCGACCGGAACAATGCCATTTACCTGATTCAGAATAACCGGAATCCGTTTATTGATTATCCTGAATATGCGCAGGAAATCTGGGGGCCGGATGCAGGTACCAATGAAAAAGGTTCAGGATCCAGGGCAATCATGATCTATCCCAATCCGGCAATGGACCATTGTTACCTGATTCTTCCGGCCGATTGTCCTGAAAAAGACTGTGAAATAAAAGTTACCAGTGTCACCGGAACACAGGAGCAGATTAATTTTACCTTTGAGGGGAACAGGATTTCTGCAGATATCAGCAATCTTCCTTCCGGCATCTATTTTTCCACGCTGATGATCTCCGGTAAACCCGGCATTTATGTGGGAAAGATCGTGAAGGAATAGGAAAGTACGAAGTACTTTACATAATCACTTCTTCGGGGATTATGATCCACGCCAGGATGTAGGCCAGGAATCCGACACCGGCGGCGAAAAAGAGGATGGCCCATACCACCCTGACCAAAACGGGGTCAACATTCAGGTAATTCCCAAGACCTCCGCACACACCTCCAAGGATGCGGTCTTTCCGCGATCTGAAAAGTCTTTTAGGTTCCATAACTTTCATGTTTATTGATTTGACGTATGGTCTCTGGGAAAGTTACAAAGGCAGAAGTACGCAGTAAATCGTATTTCGTACTTTTTTAATCTTGATAAGAAGAAAACAGTTTCTAAGAATTGTACGCCCACTTGACCCAGATTGCACCCCAGGTAAAGCCTCCGCCGAAAGCGGCAAGGATGATATTATCTCCTTTTTTGAGACGATTTTCCCATTCCCAGAGGCATAAGGGAATCGTGGCGCCGGTGGTATTGCCGTAACGTTCGATGTTCACCATGACCTTGTCTTTCCCTATACCCATCCTGCGGGCCGTTGCATCAATGATCCTCAGGTTTGCCTGATGGGGTACCAGCCAGGAAATGTCTTCCGATTTCAGGTTGTTTTTTTCCATGATCTCTGCCGACACGTCTGCCATTTTGGTGACAGCGAATTTAAAAACTGCCTGGCCTTCCTGGTAGATAAAATGTTCGCCTGCATCAACGGTATCATGTGAAGGTGGTCTCACCGATCCCCCTGCTTTCATATGCAGGTAAGGCATACCGGATCCGTCTGACATCAGGATGGAATCCATGATTCCGAATTCTTCCGTTGTCGGTTCAAGGAGGATGGCTCCTGCAGCATCACCGAAAAGCACACAGGTTTCCCGGTTGGTATAATCGGTAATCGACGACATTTTATCTCCGCCTACAACAATCACCTTTTTAAAACTACCGGTTTCGACAAATTTGGACGCGGTAACGATGGCATAGAGCAGCCCCGAACAGGCGGCATTCATATCAAAGCTGAAGGCATTCTTGATCCCTGTCTTGTGGCTGATGAGGTTTGCCGTAGCGGGGAACATAAAATCCGGTGTTACCGTAGCGCAGATTAGCAATCCGATTTCCTCCGGTGCAGTTCCGGTTTTTACAAGTAATCTTTTTACGGCTTCGGCTCCCATGTCGGAGGTTCCAAGCCCTTCTCCTTTTAAGATGTGTCGCTCCCGGATTCCGGTACGGGAAAGTATCCATTCATCTGTGGTGTCCACCATCATTTCCAGTTCATGGTTGGTGAGAATATAAGGTGGAGCATATCCCTGGATTCCTGTTATGGCGGCTCTGATCTTCGTCATAAATAGAAAATTAATAAATCGCTGAAATGATTGGCTGATTAAACATGATTCAGTGCATACCGCTCAAGGGCATGCTTGATCTTTTGTGTAAGCTTTGCCTCATGAATTTCTTTCGACTTCAGGATCATATTCCGGATGGCATTGCCGTTTGATATCCCATGTCCGACAAGGACTGTAGAATTGATGCCAAGGATCGGGGTCCCTCCGTAAGTTTCATAATTGAACCGGTCAAGGTAAGGGTCTTTCACCCCTCTTTTTAAAAATACCCTGTACATGGCTTCAATTTGTTTCAATAAGATGTTGCCGACGAATCCGTCGCAAACGATCACATCCACATTATCCCTGAACAATTCCCTTCCTTCTACATTCCCGACAAAATTATAATCCTTCGAATCTTTCATCGACTGGAAAGCAGATTGGGTATTCAGGTCTCCTTTCTTTTCTTCCGACCCGATATTGAGAAGGCCGACCCGGGGATTCTTAACATGGAAAACATTTTCTGCAAACAGGGAACCCAGCAATCCGAACTGGTACATCACATCCGCTTTGCTATCGGGGTTGGTACCTACATCGATGAGTACACAGGAACCGCCGTTTTCCTTAGGAATGTACCCAGGTGTACTTGGACGGATGATGCCAGGGATGGTATTGACGCTAAAAATGGATCCGACCATCATAGCCCCGCTGCTTCCAGCGCTTGCAAATGCATGGATCTCCTTGTGCTTAAGCATCCTGAATCCGACTGCAATGCTCGAATTGGGTTTGTTGATCAGGGCTTTTATTGGCTGTTCATCCATCTCAATGAGATCCGGAGCATTTACAATATCAAACTTATCAGGATAAACCTTTTCTTCTTTCAGGAGAGTAAGGATAATCTCCTGGTCCCCGATCAGAACGATACGGTCAGATTCCGGTAATTGCTTCTGAGCCATGATCGCCCCGTGAAGCACAGCTTTTGGTGCAAAATCACCCCCTAAAACATCTAATCCGATTCTCATTCGTCTTGAATTAAATTACTGATTTGAATGATGGTCCCCAAAAGATCGATCATTTTTACCTTTGCTTTGGTAATTTGAACTCTGATCAGATCCTTAAGAAAAAATGCATTCCGGCAGGGAATTATTCAGCGGTTGCCTTGATAATGGCCTGTTTTCCCCTGTAATATCCGCACTCAGGGCAAACCCTGTGGTACAGAACAGGAGATCCGCAATTTGAACACAACCCAACTGTCGGAGCTATCGCTTTATAATGGGTTCTTCTTTTATCTCTCCGGGTTGTGGAGATTTTGTGTTTCGGATGTGGCATAAGTTACAATTTACGATTTATGATTTACGAATTACGATTTCTTCTTTAACTGTGCTAATACGTCCCATCTCGGATCCGGTCCGGACGATGCTGAAAGGTCTTCCAGCCGACGGATGATCCCTGCATCACATGTATTTTCCCCGAGTTCATTTTCGGGATGTACCCTGCGAAAAGGCAGGGATAAATGAATGTATTCATAGATAAACGGACTGATATCAAAATGGTTCTCCCCGATGGGAACCACTTGTATCTCTTCGCTTTCCTCATGAAAGTCGCTGCCAAACCTGAGGATAAGACGTTCCTTTCCTTCGATCGGCAGGTCGAACGGTTCATAGCACCGGTCGCAGGGAATCCTTACATAGCCATTGAAATTAAAATGAAAGACCAGCAGGTTATCTTCTTTCTCAATGACCAGATGCAGATTAATCTGTCCATTCCGTATCTCGGAATATTCAAAATGTTCAAAGAACGAATCATCAATTTCAAAGTCGAACTGATGAGATCTCGGTTTCAACCCTGTCACAGGGATAATGAATTGGGTTAAGTAATTCATCAGAAACTCCCTTCCATCAAAAAGCCCGCAAAATTATAAATTAATCTGATGAAACACAAATCTTTATTTTCCCGGCCTATGCTAATACCTTTGATTATTAGCCAGTTTACTTTATATTTACGGAGTTTTATTCCATTTATTGACAGAGGATTCTTTTTTTATAAAATAGTTTCATTTAAAAGCTGAAACCCTATGATAAACAAACTGATTGCCGGGATACTCCCGTATATGCCCAAAAAGCTGGTTTGGATTTTTTCCAAAAAATACATTGCAGGCGAAACGATCGAAGATGCCATCAGGGTATCAAAAGAGTTGAATTCACAGGGCATCAAAGTCACCATCGACCTCCTTGGGGAATTTATCACCGATCTGAAACAGGCGGAAGAGAACCGGGAGACTTACCTTCAGATCATTGACCGGATCCAGGCTGAAAAAATTGATGGGAATTATTCCCTGAAACCAACTTTCTTCGGGCTTCTCCTCGATACAGAAATATGTTATCAAAATATCCGCAGGATCATGGAGAAAGCTGCCGGTTATAACACCTTCATCCGGGTCGACATGGAAGATTCTCCCTGCACTGACCGTGAGATCGAACTCTTCTGGAAACTGAAGAATGAATTCCCGCACCATGTCGGATTGGTTCTCCAGGCATATCTCCGCCGTACCCTGGACGATATTAAAAATATTGAAGATCTTCATTCCCCGGGGGTACCCCTTAATTTTCGCCTGTGCAAAGGTATTTATGTGGAACCTGAAGCGATTGCCTATAAGAAATACCAGGAGATCAACGATCATTACATAGAGGACCTGGAGTATATCCTCCGGAAAGGAATGTTTCCCGGCATTGCCACGCATGACGAACCTCTTGTTAAAGGAGCTTATCAGCTGATCAGCAAATTCAACCTGCCAAAAAGCGCTTATGAATTCCAGATGTTATATGGCGTAACGCCTGAATTACGGAAAAGCATAGTGGAAAAAGGTCATAACATGCGTGTATATGTGCCTTTTGGGAAGGACTGGTTTGGCTATTCTACAAGAAGGCTTAAGGAAAACCCGAAGATGGCGAGCCATATTATCAAGGCGTTGTTCATCCGGAAGTAGATCAACTAGCTGATGAGCTCATCAGTTATTTAAACGCTCTTTCCAGCATTCCGTCACCCGACATTTTGAGGCGGTCGAAGTAGGATGGCGCCGGTTTCCCGAGTAATTTATCCACATACATTTTTGCGAGGTACTGGCTCATCATGAAGCCTTGTCCGCGTAAGCCGAGGAACATTCCCAGTTCCGGATCGATGATCATTCTTGGCTCAACATAGTATCCTGCCCAAACAGCCTGGAACCCAACCGAAGAGAGTTCCGGGATCCAGTTGGTAAAGATTTCAGAGGCGATCTCCGCAAATTCTTCCGAATTGATCCGGATATTTTTATCTGCTTCCTGTGGTTCAAATGCAGGAGAAGCACAACCAATGATCTGGCCGGTTTCGCCAAGCTGCTGACCGTATACTGCAATAAAGCCTTTGTATTTCCTGCGGTCGATGAGCATCCCGAGGGGAGCTCCATTGATCCCTAGCATCGGGAGACGGCGTGTGATGAAGGCCTGGTGCTTTACAGGGTATAATCCGGTTTCAAAGCCCAGCATCCGGGCGAATTTTTCTCCTTCCGGCCCCAATGCATTGATAAAGATTTCTGTTTCGTATTCGATATAGGTTTTTTCGTGATTCAGCGTAAGAATGAAATACCGGTTTCCCTCTTTTCTCACATCCACCAGGCGGCAATCCTCTTCCACCCTGCCACCATGATCGATCCCGATTCTGCGGATCAGGTCGATGACGCGCCCTGGTGTAGCCTGCCAGCAATCTTTCGTGATCAAGGCAGAGAGGTAAGTTGTGAGGATGGGGTTCAGGTGCGGAGAGATTTCCTTTTGAAAATCTTTCGGTCCTACCATGTATGCATTCGACCAGGCCATTGATTCAACCAGTGCATCGTACATTGCCGGATCATGGGCAAAGGTGACATAATTGATGGGACGGTAGTTGACATCATGCAATTCCTGGAGTTGTTTGAATATCTCGTGATTTTGGGTGGCTATTTCAGATAATTCCGGCAAAGAGAAATTCGGTCGCCCGCCGGCAATGTTTCGCCAGGAAGCCCCGCGGCCATAGTTGATCAGGACAGGTTCCATCTTTTCTTCGCTGAGGTAGCGGAACAATGCACTGCCCCCGATGCCTCCTCCCGCAATGAGAGAATTAACTTTTATCTTTTTCGCCGGATTCCCGTTAATCGTCGTGATCACCCGTTCATGAACCGTCCTGGGATAAAGTTCACCCATGGCAACCTGGTTCGACAATGGTCCGCGGGGAGTAGGTTCGCCCACGATTGAAATGCCGGAACCGGCCAGCGTTTGCTTCAGTCGCTTGATGCATCGCTTCCCCCTGCAAGCGCCCATACCCAGGCGGGTGGTATGTTTTACCTCATCCACCGAAATGAACTTCCGGTCGCCGATGGTTTCCAGGATCTCATCCAGGGTTACGTCGTCACAATGGCAAACATAAGTCGGTACGGTACTTTCGTATTTGTAAGGCTTGAATTCGATCGGCTCAGGATAATTCTTTTTAACGATAAACCCTCTGACATTGGCAAGTTCTTCCCCATGAACATCCAATGATTTTATCCTCGCAATATTGGTTTTATTGGGTTTCTTCAAAATTTTCTCTACAACGCCTTCTCCCAATTTTTTGCCATCATTATCCACCAGGTAGCATCCGGCTTTTTCGCTTACTTCATATTCGATCGGCAGAAAGAGCCAGTCTTTTTTCAGGTTATACCCAAAGATGGCGAGTCCCGGGCACTTGAATACACAATCCATGCATCCCGTGCATTTCTCAAAGTCGATGGCTGGCACCGTGCTGGTGGAAGATTTGGTGATGGCACCGTTCGGGCAGGCAAAGGCACAAGGATTACAGGCAAAACCATACAGGCAGTCGATCAGCACAAAGCCTTTTTCCTGCATACGGGCAGGTGAAGGAATATAGGGCTCTTCGATGATCCTGACCGGTGGTTGCTGTGAATCGATATATTCTTTTGAGGTAACCAGGAAGGCATCATAATCAAACTTCTCTCCCATTTCCTGGAGGATCTCGAAGGCCACCTGTTTGCCGCGTACCACGGCGCTGGTACCTTCCCCGATCCGGATGGCGTCTCCGGCGCCAAAGCATTTTCTTCCGAAGAGTTCATTGCCCTTGATCAGCAACTGGTCGTCGGAGACAAGTCCTGTACAGATATTGATGGCGTCGATCCCACCGATCACCTTTTCTGTTCCCGGGATAGCTTTGAAATCCTTGCACTCTGCGACCACGGCTCCGATGATCCCGTCGTGGTTCTCATTTGGGATGGCTTTCAGGAGAATGTGAGAAGTAAGAACAGGGATGCCCAGCCTGCGGACGCGGTTGGCCTGCACCGGGAAACCTCCTTCGAATGGCAGCGCTTCGATGATCGCTTTCACCCGTGCACCTGCCTGCATCAGCTGGTAGGATGTCAGGTAACCGATGTTGCCGGCACCAACGGTGAGGATGTTCTTCCCGAGCAGGGTCAATTCGTTATTCATCATCTTCTGGACAACGGCAGCAGTGAATACGCCAGGGAGATCATCATTTTCAAAGGCCGGCATATAGGGAACCGCACCGGTGGCAACCACCAGGTATTCCGCATCTACAAAATAGATCTCTTCGGTAAGAATGTTCTTTATGGCAATCCTGCCTCCTTCCAGGAGGTCCCAAACGGTGGAGTTCAGGAATATCCCTTCCGGGTTATCGCCGGCCAGGGTTTTGGCGATGTCGAAACCACGCATACCGCCAAATTTCTGTTCACTCTCAAAGAAGAAGAACTGGTGGGTCTGCATGATGAACTGTCCGCCGATCTTATCGTTGTTGTCGATCACGATGTTGGGGATGGTGTGTTTGTTCAGTTCTTCGCGTGCAGCAAGACCTGCAGGCCCTGCGCCGATAATGGCGACTGAAGTTTTATAAACGTTGATCGGCGTTTCTTTAACGTAGTTGGTACGGTAAGGGGCATAATCATGCGGGATCTCTTTCACCTCTTTTACCTGGTCGACCCGTGTGATGCAGATCCTTTTAATCTGGCCGTCGACCAGCATTTCACAGGCGCCGCATTTCCCGATTCCGCACTCCAGGCTTCTTTCGCGGTTTGTAAGGCTATGACTGTGAACCGGGAATCCTGCCTGGTGAAGGGCGGCGGCAATGGTGAATCCTTTTTCCCCGGTGATTTCTTTTCCTTCAAAGAGGAAGATCATTTTTTCGGCAGGATGGATCTCAAGGATCGGATGAGTTTCGATTTTATTCATGGCAGCAAGGCAAATGGAACGAGTTTGTGATAAAAATAAAAATGTTTTGAATCAGGACTGCAAAATTATGGTTTTTCCCGATTCCGGGTTGAAAACGATCAGGGTTTTATCCTCTTCTTTAAAGGTGAACATAAAACCCAAATGTGACGAGGTTTTCCATCTGAATGCTCCGGCTGACTGTCTCTTCATAGAAAACCCGCGTCTGGATGCTTGCTTTCAGGAAACGGTTGATCCGGATCCCGAAATTATTTTTCAGGGTGACATCCACCGGGGAAGTATAATTTTTGAATACGAGAAGATCGCAATTCCACCTGACCTTTTTTAAGAATTCCTTATCCGCAAGAAATTGCAAACTGATGCCATACTCAAAAATATGGTCTTTCCCTTCCGGAACTCCATAGAATTGGGTGACTTTCTGTTTTCCGAAGATACTTTTGTCGCGGATATATGTAAGTTTTGCCGTGGAAAGGCCCAGGTTGAGAGATCCGAAATCCTGCCACTTTACAGAAAAACCTCCGGAGAATGTCCAGATTAAGGGTGTACAGAAAGATGAATTTAAGGTTTTGACGATCCTTCCGCTGTCGTTTACAAAAAAGTCATATCCATTCATAATCCTTGAAGTCAGGATGGAGTTTATAGTAAAATTCAGGTTTTTGTGGAGCCGGATATCGAAGCGTGTATTCAGGGTATTGTCGTCGGTCTGGAATTTTGTAAGACTGTCGAAATAGCTTTGTAGACCCAGATTATGTTGGAATGATCCGGAAAAGTGAACCAGGCTGTCGCCGGAAAGGGAAAACTTATATTTTAAATTCTGGAGGAGGATGACCTGGTTGGCGTTTTTGTCATGATGCCAGTTGAGGAAAAGGAAATTGCTGACGGAAAAAGAATATTCCAGTTCCTGTTCATATCTGATCTTTTTCCAAAAATTTTCTTTTATCGAAGAATCATGGAAAAAACAGGATTGGGCATTTGCAGATGTTGCAAGAAACAGGCAAAATACCAGTACTGATTTTTGTTTTTTCTTTCTTCCCCACAATTTCCATCATTTTAGAAAAAACGAATCGAAACATCGTCTCTTTTTATAAAGTCTTTTAACCGCAAAGAATGCGGAGTTTAAGCAAAGGACACGCAGGCTTTTTAACAGTTATTAATTTCATTGCGATGTTATGTTATTTATTATAATTTGTTCACTACCCTTTTGATTCCGTTTTTTAACAGTACGACATTAAAATTAATAAGCAGTCCCAACTTATAATCTCCGAGTTTCATATAAGTCAAAGTTTGAGCCAGGTGGATTTCATTTAAGGTTTCAACACTTTTTATTTCGATCACAACTTTATTTTCGACCAAAATATCAATCCTGTATCCACATTCAAGCTTAACGTTATTATAAATCAAAGGGATTGGCTTTTCTTTCTCAACATAAATTCCTGCTTTTTGCAGTTCATAAAATAAGCATTCTTTATACGCACTTTCCAGTTATCCCGGCCCAAGTAATTGATGCAATTTAATCGCCCTTCCAATAATTTGATTTGATATTTCATTTTCAGTCATGAGTCAACTTCTGCCATTTTTACAAATTTGTTCCTTCCTTCTTTGCGAACTTCGCTCTTCTATTGCGTTCTTTGCGGTTACCTTTTTTTCGAAATCCTCATCATTTTAGAAAAAACGAATCGAAACATCGTCTCTTTTTATAAAGTCTTTTAACCGCAAAGAACGCGGAGTTTAAGCAAAGGACGCGGAGACTTTTTAACAGTTATTAATTTCATTGCGATGTTATGTTATTTATTATAATTTGTTCCTTCTTTCTTTGCGAACTTCGCTCTTCTATTGCGTTCTTTGCAGTTGCCTTTTTTTCGCAATCCTCATCATTTTAGAAAAAACGAATCGAAACATCGTCTTTCTTTATAAAGTCTTTTAACCGCAAAGAACGCGGAGTTTAAGCAAAGGACGCGGAGGCTTTTTAACAGTTATTAATTTCATTGCGATGTTATGTTATTTATTATAATTTGTTCCTTCTTTCTTTGCGAACTTCGCTCTTCCATTGCGTTCTTTGCGGTTACCTTTTTTTCGCAATTCTCATCATTTTAGAAAAAACGAATCGAAACATCGTCTCTTTTTATAAAGTCTTTTAACCGCAAAGAACGCGGAGTTTAAGCAAAGGACGCAAAGCCGGAGTTACGGATTCTTCCTGCATTCCAGTTTTGTGTATTTTTTTATGGTATCGCAATTAATTAGTGTTCCTCCTGTCAAATAAAGAAGTTCAGCTTTATTATTGAAAAGAAGGTTCTTGGGGACACCTCCTTCCTTGAATCGGGCAACCTGGATTCTTTTATCAAAATCCTTAATGAATTTTTCTTGTTTATATGTTTCATCGGTTCCGTATTTTTGGGAAGTCATCAGATAGGGAATATGATTATAATTTGCTTCAAAAATTTCTTTCTGCAAGTTTTTTATGTTTAAATCCTGGCTTATGATATAAAGCTGAATTGAGTCTTCAGGAAATTTTAATATTAACCCGGAGTTTTTTATTAATGCCTTTTCACTAACCGGGCACCAGGAAGCAATAAACATCACCCAGGAATATTTCTTCTCAGTAAGGATTTCCTTCAGGTCAGCCGTTTCGATTTTTTGAAAAATTATATCGGATGGAGTGGAATATTCAAAAGTCTTATGAACAGATCCGTAATTGAAAGGAAAAATCTTTATACTATCATCCCGGGTCAGGGATTTTGTTCCATCATCCACTTTACGGGATTTGATGACAATACAGGAGGTCATCTGAAAGAGAATCCAAAAGCAGAAAAACAAAGAAAGTGTTCTCATGGGATATGGTTTTTAGGATTAATGCTCTTGAAGATGAAAAAGGCTGTCTTAAAAGTCATATTTGCTTGGTCTTTTTATTTACAGGAGTTTTCCTTTAAGACAGCCTTTTCTGTTTTGTCAATATTTAAATGTAACCGTAACAACATCTCCATTCTCCACATAAGGGTATTCTCCGGAAGGAAGTTTGAAAGCAGAGGGTAACCCCAGTTTTTTCAATATTTCATCAGAGAAAGTCCCTGTTCCGTCAAGGACAAACATACCATGCTTACAAAGTTCTATTAAGGTACTTGAGAGAACACCGGTTTTTTTTGAAAAAGAAAAGGTCAATACTCCATCCATGGATTGATAAAGAGTGCCATTTATATGGCCTGGTGTCAGCATACCGATATCTATTGATATGTGAAAGCAACATCCTTTGTCCCTTGGCAAACAACTTTGCGATGCTCCATCCCAATAGGCTTTTGAAGAAAAATCGATATTAATGCCTGTTGGCGCGGAATTAACAGCCTTTGAATTTTGAAAGCATCCAAGCAAAATGACAAGGATAAAACCGGAAATATTTAGTATCTTTTTCATAGGATTCACTTTTTTATTTCTCTCTGCCGCATTCTCCGCCGGCAGCCTGCGGACAATCATTAGATTGTGGAAGCAACGATTGCACCTACCTGAAAAAAACCACCCGTCCCGCGATCATTTTTTCCGATTAACCGTTCTGTCCGTTCCTTTTATACCTCCTTTTCAGGTTAATTACTTTGGCTTTATCGGTCGAAAAGGTAAAAGGTAATACGCTCAGGGTAATTTTCTTTTAACTTTTTTTATTTCAAAACTTAATTAAATAAAAATCATTATTTTACAAGTTTTACTTGGATATTAGTTAAAAAATTTTTAGTATCTTTGCAGGCTCAATAAAGATTCAGGAAAACGGAAAGAGTTTATGGAAAAAGCAAAAGTTTTATTTGTTGCTCAGGAGATCATGCCCTATCTGAAAGAAAGCCAAATGGGCAACATCGGCAGGCATCTGCCTCAGGGGATCCAGGAAAAAGGAAAGGAAATCCGCACCTTCATGCCCCGTTACGGCAACATCAATGAAAGAAGGAACCAGCTTCACGAAGTGATCCGCCTCTCCGGAATGAATCTGATAATCGATGATACCGACCACCCCCTCATCATTAAAGTAGCCTCCATCCAGCAAGCCCGGATGCAGATTTATTTTATCGACAATGAAGACTACTTCCAGCGGAAATTCATGCTTACCGATAAAAACAATAAATTCTTCAAAGACAACGATGAACGAGCCATCTTCTATTCAAGAGGTGTCCTGGAAACGGTAAAAAAACTCGGATGGGGTCCCGATATTGTCCATTGCCATGGCTGGATCACCAGTCTGGTGCCCCTCAATATCAAACGTTCATATAAAGATAATCCTCTCTTTACCGATACCAAAGTAATTTATTCGATTTACGACGATGACTTTCCCGATATGCTGAATAAGGATTTCGCAAATAAAATCAAGATGGAGGGCATCACAACAAAGGATCTCAAACACTATAAGAACGCAAACTACGTTAGTATGATTAAAGCAGCGGTCGATTTTTCGGATGGGATCATTTTCGGCTCCCCGGAAATCAATCCAGAGCTCAAGAAATATGTCAAAGAATCCGGTAAACCGTATCTCGAATTCCAACCTATGGAAAAATACATCGATGCTTATTCTGATTTCTATGATGAAATTCTTGTTAATGAATCGGTCGAAGTTGATTAATTACGGAACCTTCTAAAACTGTTTCCTTTGAAATCGAATCCTTTCCGCTTCCTCAGCATTCTTGCTTCCCTTGTCATTCTTGTTTTCCTTGTTTACTCCTGTAAGAAAGACCCCTACCAGGTCGGGATTAACCTTCTTCCCCCATCCGATACGTTGAATGTCAAAACTTCAGATACCGCTTCATTTGTGGCCCATTCGGTGTTACAGGATTCCATCCGTACCGACGAAACCACGCTGAGCATACTGGGCTCTTTGATGGATCCGGTTTTCGGCTCTACCACTTCCGGCTTTTACATGCAATACAGGCTCTCTGCAGAAACTCCGGATTTCGGGACCAACCCCGGTCTTGATTCCATCGTTCTGATGATCCCTTACGGAACCATTTACGGCGACACCAATGCCCTCCAAACCCTTAAAGTTTATGAACTCAGCAAAAGCTTCTATATCGACAGCACTTATTATTCTAATCAATCAGTTGAAAACTACGGGATCCCGATTGCAAATTATACATTCAGGCCTGCCCGGTATGATAGTCTTACCATCGGGGGGGTCAAAACAGCACCCCATATCCGGATCAACCTGAACCAATTCACAAACTATTTCGGGAACAAAATTCTTCACGCCCCGGCAGCATCCCTGAGCACAAACGTTAATTTTCTTGAGTTCATGAAAGGGTTGTACATCGAATCGTCACAGAATGCCTCTGGCGGCGCTTTATTATCTTTCGACCCGACCAGTTTACTCTCGAAAATCGTTATGTATTTTCATAATGCAGACAACGACTCCCTGCATTTCGACATTGTCGGGAATTCACTTTGCGCCCGATTCAACCACTTCGATCATAATCATTACCTGAATGCTTCATCCGGATTCCGGCAACAGGTTCTTCAGCATGATACCACCCTCGGGAAAAATAACCTGTTCATTCAGGGATTGGGCGGTGTAAGGGTGCGGATACGGCTTCCTTTCCTTAAAACCTTCGGGAAATCAGGAAAAATCGCTATCAACAATGCAACATTGACTATTAAAAATGCAGAAACCGATACCACACTTCAGCCTCCGGTTAAACTTACCTTGGTTATAGTGGATACGGCAGGAAATGTGGCCTTCCTCGTCGATGAAACTGAGGGAACTTCTTATGCCGGCGGATACTACAACACTACCGCGCGGACTTATCAATTCAGGATTACCCGCCATATGCAACAAGTCGTCGATGGGAAAATAAAAAATTATGACATGTATCTTATGGCCAATAATCCCTCCGCCGATGTCCTGGTCACTAACCGTGTGATGTTGACCGGTACCAACCCGCAACTTCCAGGTTTCTCTGCCGACCGGGTAAAATTACAGGTTATCTATACAAAACTTCACTAACATCAAGGTTAACCCGTTTGCTAATTCCCGGGGAATCTTACCTGCATTTTTGATTATTCCGGCAAAATCAGCTACCTTTGATTCTCTTAATTCATTATTATGTGTGGAATTGTTGCTTATATCGGTCCGCGGGAAGCTTATCCCATCCTCATTAAAGGATTACACAGGTTGGAATACCGCGGGTACGACAGCGCAGGAATATGCCTGTTGAATGAAGACCTGCATATCTATAAATGCAAAGGAAAGGTTTCAGAGTTGGAACTTTTTATTGAAGATAAAGATATCTCAGGGACGATCGGCATGGCGCATACCCGCTGGGCAACCCATGGCGAGCCTAACCAGGTGAATGCACATCCTCATTTTTCCAGGAATAAAAGCCTGGCTATCATCCACAACGGGATCATCGAGAATTATACTTCCCTCCGCAGTGAATTGATCAATCGCGGATATACCTTCCTCAGTGAAACGGATACAGAAGTGCTTATTCACCTTATTGAAGACATCAAGGAAAATGAAAAGGTGAAACTGGAAGAGGCCGTACGTATTGCCCTTAACCAGGTGATTGGCGCTTATGCGATCGTAGTGATATCGAAGGAAAACCCGGATCTCCTCATTGCTGCGCGTAAAGGCAGCCCTATGGTGGTAGGTGTCGGGAAAGGTGAATTTTTCGTCGCATCGGATGCGACACCCATCGTGGAATATACCAATAACGTGGTATTCATGAACGATGAAGAGATCGCGATCATTGAGCGCGGCAAGGAATTAAAGATAATAACCATCAAGAACCAGAAAAAAACGCCTTATATCCAGAAGCTTGAACTCAGCCTGACCTCCATCGAAAAAGGCGGGTTTGATCATTTTATGCTGAAGGAGATCTACGAACAACCCCGGTCTATCCGCGACAGCATGCGCGGACGGCTGCATCCGGAACAGGGGATCATCGCTCTTGGAGGGATCCGCGAATATGAACAAAAGCTGATCAATGCAAAGCGGATCATCATCACAGCCTGCGGAACTTCCTGGCATGCCGGACTGGTTGGCGAATATCTTTTTGAAGATCTTGCCAGGATA
>Ga0224525_1000117_pt1 | contig 41631 bp, 34 predicted proteins | sample CFST100metaG_FD_179874 | JGI IMG/M metagenome (GOLD analysis project Ga0224525, IMG submission 179874) | Peat soil microbial communities from Stordalen Mire, Sweden - C.F.S.T100 | ecosystem: Environmental > Terrestrial > Soil > Wetlands > Peat | place: Sweden: Norrbotten County, Stordalen Mire...
AGGTGGGCCGTACTGGGCCGTGAGAAAGACGGGCGTTGCCAGGGAAAGGGCAAGCGCCACAAGTGCGAATCGACTGAGTTTCATTGATCTGTTCCTCCATCAAATTTGCATTCAGGCTTCCCATCACCCCTTCGCGGAAGGCCCGGAAAGAGGCGGCCCTGAAGATCCTTGCGGAAAGCCCAGGGGCGGAATTTGCTGAAAGAGATTATGACAGGTTCCCATATGGCTGGGAAGCGCCGAATAGAACGTTTTCGATTCTTCTGTTTACAGAAATCGTGCAGCCGGCCGGCCGTTCGTCGGATTGCCGATTGCAAAGCTTCATTTAGAGTTGCTGCAAATTTTCACCATCGTTCCCCCTGTCCGGCCGCATCTGCGAGAATAGTACCTTGACTATGAGCACAGACAACCTCCTCTTGCTAAAAGACGACATGGTGGCCTTTATTGAGGGCCACGGCCTTAAACGCCTGCCAGGCTACATCACCGAAGACATTCCCTCTGTTGTGTGGGAGGGCGCAGGCAACCCCGACGCATGGAAAGACTTTGTGGAGATGGCCAAGCACGTGGGCGCTCCCTTCGTGACCTTCAGCGAGATGACGCTGGAGCGCGAGGAACTCGATTCGCTGATCGAGGAAGCCGGGGAGATGAACTTCCCCGACGAAGAAGGCTCGGAACTGGTGGAGGCGCAATGGCTGCGCAAGTACGCCGGCAATCTCGGCTATATCCAGCTCGGCTTTGTCTATCAGGGCCTGGTCTTTCTGCACGAAACCACCACCGAGTGGTATGAGCGCTTTCAGACGCTTCTCGAAGACATCGAGGACTTCCATGACATCGTCATCGACGACCAAGAGCACGGCATCGAGGACGAGTAGCCACGGTGAGTCAGACAGAAGCCGTCGGTATCGCGGCGCTGCCGCCGCAAAATCAGCGGCAGGCGGGTCCGCGCGGCTTGCCCCGTCAGCGCTGGGTTTTAGACGAGCCACATCCGGACGAGGCCACCACGCTGGCCCGGGCGGCGCGCCTGCCCCAGGTGCTGGCCGAGCTGCTGGTGGCTCGCGGCGTCACGCAGCCAGCCGAGGCCTTTGCCTTCCTCAATCCTGAGGCTGAGCAGCTTCACGATCCCTTTCTGATGTTGGGCATGAACGAAGCCGCCGCGCGGCTGGAGCGAGCCATCCAAGCGCGCGAGCCGGTGCTGCTCTACGGCGACTACGATGTGGATGGCACCATCGCCGTCGTTCTGCTCAAAACGGCCATCGAGATGCTGGGCGGACAGGCGCGCTTCCATGTGCCTCACCGGCTGCTGGAGGGCTACGGCCTGCAATCGAGCGTGCTGGAGGCCGCAGCTGCCGAGGGCGTCCGGCTGGTGATTACCGTGGACACCGGCATCCGCGCCTTCAACGAGGCTGAAACCGCCCGCCGCCTTGGCTTGGACCTCATCATTACCGATCACCACCTGCTGGGAACCGGAGAGGACGAGACTCCACCAGCCCTGGCCATTCTCAATCCCAATCAACCAGACTGCCGCTATCCGGAAAAAACCCTCTGCGGCGCGGCCATTGCGATGAAACTGGCTCAGGCCGTGCTGGAGCGCCGCGACCAGAAACGCGTCCGCGAAAAAACCTTGCCCAGCTTCCTGAAAATGGCCGCCATCGCCACCATCGCCGACGCCGTGCCGTTGCGCGGCGAAAATCGCGTGATTGCCGCCCTGGGCCTGCGCGAGCTGCGCCGCCCGGCCAGCGCAGGCCTGCGCGCCCTGATGGCCGTCGCGGCCCTCGATCCGGCATCGCGGCCACTTACCGGCTTTGATGTGGCCTTCCGGCTGGCCCCGCGCATCAACGCCGCCGGCCGCATGGACGTGGCCTCCGACGTCATTGAACTGTTCACCACGCGCGACCTGGCCCGCGCACAGGAGTTGGCCGTCAAGCTCGACCGGCTCAATCATGAGCGCCGTGAGACCGAGGCCGCGGCCCTCGCCGTCATTGAGAAACGGCTGGCCACTGACGCCGAGCTGGCCGCCGACCGCCTGCTGCTCGTCGAGGGCGATGGCTGGCATCGCGGCGTGATCGGCATTCTCGCCTCGCGCGTTGTCGAGCGCACCGCCAAACCCACCCTCGTGGTCAGCGTTGAGGATGGCGTGGCCTACGGCTCCGGACGCTCCGTCGATGGCTTCCAATTGCTCAACGCCATCGAGAGCTGCGCCGATCTGTTTACGCGCTTTGGCGGCCACGCCTTTGCCGTCGGTTTCGCGCTGCCCGCCGCCGCGCTGCCGGAGCTCAAGCGCCGCCTGCGGCTCTACGCCGAGGAGCATCTGGCTGGCCGCGAACCCGAGCAACTGCTCAACATTCATGCCGAGCTGCCGCTGGACCGCATCACTCCCGTGCTGGCCGGATGGCTGCACAAGCTGGAACCCTTCGGCCACGGCAACCCCGAGCCGGTCTTCGTTGCGCGCCACGTGCGCCTGCTGACCGCGCCGCGCGTGATGAAAGAGCGCCACATTCGCCTCGAACTGGCGCAGGACGCCGTCCGTCCGCAGCCGCTGCCGGGCACGAGCGGCGCTTTGCGCGCCGTCGGCTGGAACCTGGCCTCCCGCGCGGCTTCGCTTGGCCTCGCGCGCGGAAGCCTCGTCGACCTCGCCTATCGTATCCGCGAAAACGAGCACCCCGAGTACGGCGGCCTGGAAGCCGAGATTGCCGGCATTGAGCTGGCCTGAACCGGCGGCGGAAAAACCCATCATTTTGAGAAGAAAAGACTTCGACCGCGCCGGATTAATCAACCGGCCCGCCGGGCGCAGGCGACGCGGGGAATGCCTTGCAGATCGGGAACAAATTCGATCCGCTCAAAGCCGGTGCGGGCAAGCAGTTCGCCGACGGCGGGTGATTGACCGAAGCCTATTTCCAGAAGCAGAAAGCCACCGGGAGTCAGCGCATCGAAGGCCGCGGGAATGAGGCGACGGTAGAGATCCAGCCCATCGTCCCCGGCAAACAGAGCCAGCTCCGGCTCGTAGTCGCGCACCTCGACCGCCAGCCCGGCGCGGTCGGCGACGGGCACGTAAGGCGGATTGGAGACAACCATTTCAAATCGCTCCCCGGCCACCGGTGTGAGCAGGTCGCCGCACAAGAATCGAATGCGCGCTGAAATTCCGTTCAGTTCCGCGTTTTCGCGGGCGATGGCCAGCGCGGGCGCGGAGAGATCGATGGCCGTGATCGTGGCGTGACAGCCTGTGTTGAAGGTCTGGTTTTGAAAGGGCACGGCTTCAGCCGTGCCGTAAATAGCTGACAGGAAATGGTGGGCTTTACAGGCTGCGGAAAAAGGCAGGTTTTCAGGTGAAATAGGCAGAATACGTTCTTCCGGGGCTAAAGCCCTCATTGATTTTATTGGCTTTATGCGGGGGTTGAAACCCCCGCCTCCCTCCAGATCGAGTTTTTCCGCAGCCTGTTCAGCCCCCGAGGGATGAGTTTCGGCTTTTTGCTGTGCTTCCTCTACCGGCTGGTGAGGAAGAAGTCGCGCCAGCGCCACGGCAATTGCGCCGGAGCCGCAGCCCACATCCACAATGCGCGGGGCCGTGAAGCTGGCGGCCAGTTCCAGCGCCTTCTCCACCAGATGCTCAGTCTCGGGCCGCGGAATCAGTACGTCCGGCGTAACGCGAAAGGGCAGGCCGTAAAACTCCGTTTCGCCGGTGATGTACTGGATGGGTTCGCCGGAAAGACGCCGCTCGATTAACGCGCGAAATTCCCTGCTATGGTCAGTCGGATTGTTCCAATGCGCAATTAGCCAAGCAAGATTTCTCTCTGGATCGCGTCTTTGGAACAGATGCAGGAGCAAGGTCTCCGCGTCGCGCCGCGCGCGTTCTGGATGCGGGGATTTGGCAAGAACATATTCCCCCTCGGAAATCAGAAAGTGAACCTTTTGCCGGCTTAGCGACGTTGGCTGCATAAGGGACCTCTGCATAAGGCGCTGTTTGTCTCAGCCGACATTTCCTCAGGGGCTAAAGCCCGGCTGATTCTTGTGACACTTGTGGCACGACTGAAGTCATGCCCTAACGCAAAGCTGGTTTTGTGCAGAGGTCTCATCGCGTTATGCCTCAAGCCGCCTGGCTGCTGTCAGCCTTCAACTGCTCTTCCTGATAGTGCGCCATCAGCGCATCGACAACCGGTTGCAGTAGGCCATTCATTACCAGGTCAAGCTGGTGCAGCGTGAGGCCGATGCGGTGGTCGGTCATGCGGTTCTGCGGAAAGTTGTAGGTGCGGATCTTCTCGCTGCGGTCGCCGGTGCCCACCTGCTGCTTGCGTTCCTTGGCCAGTTTGTCCTGCTGCTTTTGCCGCTCCATCTCATAAAGGCGGGAGCGCAGGACGCGCATGCCCTTTTCGCGGTTCTTGATCTGCGATTTTTCGTCCTGGCAACTGATCACCGTGTTGGTGGGAATGTGGGTGATGCGCACGGCAGAGTACGTGGTGTTCACCGACTGGCCGCCGGGGCCGGAGGAACAGAACGTGTCAATGCGGATGTCCTTGGGCTCGATCTTCACGTCCACCTCCTCGGCTTCGGGCAGCACGGCGACCGTGACGGCCGAAGTGTGGACGCGCCCCTGCGTCTCGGTTGCCGGAACGCGCTGCACGCGATGCACGCCGCTCTCCCACTTCAGTTGCGAGTAAACCCGCACGCCTTCGATGATGGCGATCACTTCCTTGTAGCCGCCCACGCCGGACTCGGACAAGTTCAGCACTTCAACCTTCCAGCGGTGCTGCTCAGCGAAGCGCGTGTACATGCGGAAGATTTCCGCGGCAAACAGCGAAGCCTCGTCGCCGCCCGTGCCGGCGCGGATTTCCAGCACGACGTTTTTTTCGTCGTTGGGATCCTGGGGCAGCAGCAGGACCTTGATCTCCTCTTCCAGGGCCGCTTCGCGCGGGGCGAGCCGGGCAATTTCCTCCTCGGCCATCTCTTTCATCTCCGCGTCGGAAAGCATGGCGCGGGACTCTTCCAGACTCTGCTGCACCTGCTTCAGTTCGCGGAACTTCAGCACCGCGGGTTCCAGTTCGCTGAGCGCCTTGCCAGCCTTCTGGTATTTTTCTTGGTCGTTGAGAACCTCGGGCAGGGCGAACTGGGCTTGCAGCTCTTCATAGCGCTGCTCCATCTGTTGCAAACGGTCAATCACGGCTGAACCTCATGCGCACGAATGAGCCAGACAGCCCATGCGCGGGCGCGTTTTTGCTGCTTTTTGGAATTACATCGGAAAATGGGCGGAAAACAGGTATCTGCGGCGGGCGCCGCTAGAGCAGGACCGGGATGGGCTGATAGAGAACCATGGTCTTATTCCATTTTAGCGCGAAAGCGCGCCAAGGCGAATTTCGGGCCGCTTCGGACAAATTTAAGGCACGCTGAACGATCAACGCTCAGCGTGCCGGAAGGTGCCAGCTCTTACATCGCCTCCGGGCTTTCGATTCCCAGCCAGCTCAGCATCAGAATCAACTCCCGCATCACGATGGCCGCCGTGGCCAGCAGGAAGGTCTTCCGCGCCGGATCTTCTTCGCTGAGAATGTGGTGGCGATGATAGAAGTTATTGAACTCCTGGGCCAGTTGGAAGGCGTGCTTGGCCAGATAGGCCGGCTCGGAGGTGGCAATGCACTGCTCCAGCACGAGCGTGCGCTGTGAGGCCATGAACCATAGCGCCCAGATGTCCTCATCGGCGTCAGCTTGTAGATGGTTTCCTAACTCCGCTAACTCTGCTAGCTTCGCCAACTCCGCTTCCGGTGTGGTTTCTCCCTTGCGGAAGATGTTGCGCGCGCGGACCACCGCATACTGAATGTAAGGCCCGGTTTCGCCCTCGAAGCTCAGAGCGTCCTTGAAGTCGAAGGCGATGATCGAGTTGCGCGTGTACTTCAGCATGAAGTAGCGCAGCGCGCCGATGGCGATCTGCTCGGCGATCTGCTGCCGCTCGGCCTCGTCGCGGCCGGTCTGGCGCGCGTTTACCTCGACGAGGGCGGCGGCGATCAACTTATCAATCAGGTCGTCGGCCTTGACGCCGAAGCCCTTGCGCCCGCTCACTTCGATGTAGGGGCGCGCCAAGTCTTCCGCGGAAACGTTATAGCCCAGCTCGACCGCGCAGCGCGGCGTGAGAGCCACCATCTCATAACTGAAGTGTGTATAGCGATTGGCCTGATCGGTGTAGCCCATGCCGCGTAGCGCCTGAATCACGTTGGCTTGCGGGTCGGACTGGCGCGTGTCGATCACGTTATAAATCGCCTGCGCCCCGCCAAAGTGCGGATGAGGTTCGTCGCCCTTAACCGCTGAAATCCAGCACTCGTGATCCGAATAAGTGAAGAAGGGTTTGTAACCGAAATCCTTGCCCAGCAGGCCAAACTTCCATAAGTGGTAGGCGATGTCCTTGCCGACGTACCCGACCGTGCCGTTCGAGCGGACAATCACCTTTGAGTCTTCGTCGGTCGCCTTCGGGCCGTCCTCATCTTGGGCCTGTTTGGCAGCCGCGCCGGGGCGCGTCATCACCCAGCAGCCCTTGTTCTTGCCTTCGTTCTCGAAGTAGAGCACGCCGGATTGCTTCAGCTTTTCAAAGGCCGACTCCCAGAACTTGAGGTGCAGAATCTCGCTTTCACGCGGCAGAAAATCGTACTCGATGCCCAGCCGCTGCATGGTTTCCAAGTGCCGCCGCATGACCGCCGTCGAAATCAGTTCGGCAATCGCGGAGGTCTCGTTGTTGCCAACTTCCAACTCGTGCAGTGTGGCGTAGCGCAGCTTCTTCCGCGCTTCATTCTCCGCATCCGTGCCGCTCGTGTACCACTGCGAAGTCTTCGCATAGAGATCCCAGCAGTAGTAGTCAATCCGCTCGCCCTTGCTCTTCAGTTCGTCGAGCAGCAGGCGCACGTCCGCCAGCGATTTGCCCTCCAGATGCTGGAATCCAACCACCACATCGGCCACCTGCACACCGGTGTTGTCGATGTAGTTTTGCACGTCCACTTTTTGCCCGGCGGCGCGCAACAGGCGGACGAAGGTGTCGCCCAGAATGGCGTTGCGCAGGTGGCCGATGTGCGCGGCCTTATTGGGATTGATGCTGGTATGCTCAACCAGACTATGAATAATGGGTGCCCCAGCGTCCGGCTTTGAAGCCTGGGAATCCGTAGAATCTGGGTGCCCCACCCTCGCCGCGTCGTTGTTTTTGCGGCTAGGGTGGGAGGCGTCTTCTTCCGCCACAAGGCGCACAACGGCGGCGCGATCCAGCCGCGCATTGATGTATCCCGCTCCAGCCACGTCAAAGCCGGCGAAGCCTTCCACCCTGCCTAACGCGGCGACGATCTCCTGCGCAATGATCTTGGGCGCTTTGTGCAGTTTACGGGCCAGCTCGAAGGCTACGGGCGTGGCCAGTTCGCCAAACTTGAGATTCGGCGGAATCTCGATGGGGAGGTTTTCAAGCTGAAGATTGTACTTTTCCGCCAGAACACTGCGCAGGTGGTCGCCAAGCCGTTTTTGCAATTCCAGATACACGTTGATAGGCCTCAAAAATCCTTGATTTTCAAGGGCTATTCTAACAGCCACCTGCGGTGGGGCAAATGCTGGTTTTGGTCGCAACCTGATGGAGGCTTGTGGTGCCCCAGGTCTCAAAATCGAGACCTGGGGCACCCATACTGAGCGGCCAGCAGAGCAGCGAATAAAGATGCCGTAAGATAATGAATAGATTGCCCCTGATTTTGCCTGTCAACAAGGCGGAATCAGCGCAATCGCCAGCCTATGACAAATTCAGCTTCCACTCCATCCCGCTATTATTTGACCACGCCGATCTACTACGTGAATGCGCGGCCGCATCTGGGCCATGCCTACTCGACCATCGTCTGCGACGCCATTGCGCGGCGCAAGCGGGCGCAGGGCATCGATACCTGGTTCCTCACCGGCACCGACGAGCACGGGCAGAAGATCGAGCGCTCCGCCGAGTTGGCCGGGCGCACACCAAGGGAATTCGCGACGGCTATTTCCGGCGAGTTCCGCAGCCTGTGGAAGCAACTCGGCATCACCAACGACGATTTCATCCGCACCACCGAGGAGCGCCACAAGCGCGGAACGCAGAAGTTCTTCGCCACGCTGCGCGACAAGGGCTTCATCTACAAAGGCTCTTACAGCGGCCAGTACTGTGTCTCCGATGAGCTTTACGTCGACGGCCCCGTCGGCACACTTTGCCCGGACTGCGGCCGCGAAACCGAAACCGTCAGCGAGGAGAATTACTTCTTCAAGCTCTCGGCCTTCGAGCACAAGCTGCTGGAGTTCTACGAGGCCAACCCCGACTTCATGGGCCCCGAGTCGACGCGGCGCGAGGTCATTTCCTTTGTGCGCGGCGGCCTGAAGGACCTCTCGGTGAGCCGCACCAGCTTTTCCTGGGGCATTCCCGTTCCTGGCGATGAGAAGCACGTCATCTATGTCTGGCTTGACGCGCTCGTTAACTACATTACGGCTCTTGGCTACGGCTCCGACGATCCGGCGGATCAGGCTCGTTTCGCCAAGTTCTGGCCAGCGGATATGCACCTGATTGGCAAGGAGATCAGCCGCTTCCACTGCGTCTACTGGCCGGCCTTCTTGATGGCCGCTGGCATTCCGCTGCCGCGCTCGGTCCGGGCCAACGGCTGGCTGCTCTTCGACCAGGGCAAGATGTCCAAGTCGCGGGGCAACATCGTCCGCGCGGAAACCGTGCAGCAGGTTCTGGGCGCGGATGCCTTGCGCTACTTCCTGCTCAGAGAGATTCCCTTCGGCCAGGACGGCAACTTCAGTTTCGACGCGCTCGTCCAGCGCTTCAATGGCGATCTGGCCAACGGCTACGGCAATCTGGTTAGCCGCGTCGTCAACATGGTCCACAAATACTTCGGTGGCGTGCTGCCGGAGGCTGGCGCTGAAACCCCCGCCGAGACGGCTCTGCGCGAGAGCGCTGTGAAGGCGATTGCCGCATTTGGTCCCGCCTTCGATGCGATGAACTTTTCCGATGCTCTGAAGTCGCTTTGGGAACTGGTGGCGGAGACTGACGGCTATCTGACGGCCAACGCGCCTTGGAAGCGGCCTGCGGACCGCAGCGAGGCCGATCACGCCGCGTTGCAGGCCCGTGTGCTGGCCACCGCCGCCGAGGCCATTCGCATCATCACCGCGCTGGTTTATCCCATCCTGCCGGAGTCGGCCGCCAAGGTCTGGCAGCAGCTTGGGCTGGGAGAAATTCAGGATGCGGCGAAACAATCGTTTTTAGCCCATCTCGCATGGGGCGGATTGAAGGCCGGGACAAAGTTCGGCGAGCCTTCGCCGCTGTTTCCCCGCGTGGAAAAGGACGTCGTCGAGCAGATGCAGGCGATCGAAGAGCAGAACACCAAGACCGTCGTCGAAGCCGCTGCCAGCAGTGCGGCCATCGCTGCAAAATCCCAACCGGCAATCGCGCCTCCCGCGGCCAGGACCGCGGAGAAAGAAGCAACCGTGAGCGAAACATCCGAAGAACAGAAAATTAGTGATAGCGCCCCCGTTGATTCTGTCGGCGCGGATACCAAGGCCGAAACCAAGGGTTACGAAACGCTGGCGAGGGATGCGGAGAAGTCCGCTGTGGCCGCGACGCCGGTTCCTGCCGCACCTGCCGCGCAACCGCCCGCCCCACCGCAGGCGGTTGCAGAGCCACAGCACATCACCATCGACGACTTCGCCAAGATTGACCTGCGCGTGGCGCAGATTCTGGTGGCCGAGCGCATTCCCAAGGCCGACAAGCTGCTGCGCCTGGAGGTCGATCTTGGCTACGAAAAGCGGCAGATTCTGGCTGGCATTGCGCAATACTACGAGCCGGAAAAGCTGGTTGGCCGCAAGATCATCATTGTCGCCAACTTGGCTCCGCGCAAGATGCGTGGCCTGATGTCGAACGGCATGTTGCTGGCCGCGTCGCTCGAAGGCGGCTCGCCGGTGCTGGCCGGATTCTTGGAGGATGTTCCTCTCGGCGCGCGGCTGAAATAGGCGCCTGCGGTGCAGCCAGCGGCTCGCTATTCGCTCGGCAGGTGACCCACCCTAAAAGTTGGGTGCCCCATCCATTCCACAGTTTCATCGTGGAATGGGTGGGAGACCGCGAATCTCCACCAGCGTGTTCTTCTGACCTCTGATCCCTGATCTCTGCCCCCCCTGTTGTCCCATACACATAAAACGTGCCATACTTACACATCGAGGCGCGCTCATGCGGACCAACATCGAAATTGACGACGAGTTGATGCGGCAGGCGATGAAGGCGACCTCGACCACCACCAAAAAAGCGGCTGTTGAGGCCTGTCTGCGCAGGCTGGTCGCGTTCAAGCTCCACGAGAAGAAGGTCGAGGAAGTCTTTCGCCAGCAAGAGATTGACCGGCGGGCAGCCGAGCGGGATGACCGCCTGGATGAGTGGCGTGCGGCATTGGAGAAAAAGGGCAATTGGCCGGAGTTTCCAAGCGATGAGAACGAATATTGAAATCGATGACAAGATGATGAGCCGCGCCATGGCTTTGAGCGGCAAACCCACAAAGAAGGCCGTGGTCGAAGAGGCGTTGCGCCTGACCGTGCAGCTCAAGCGCCAGGAGGGGATCAAACAGCTTTTCGGCAAGGTTCGTTGGGAGGGCAATCTCGATGAAATGCGCGAAAGCAGATTTCCCGATTGGGACTTGCAGCCCGAGGAAGAACGGAAGGATGCCGATGAGCCAGCGGCCTAGATCATGTTTTGCACCTGTAATAGCCAGCCCATTCGAGAATCTGAGGGAACGAAGGCCGCATGGTGATTGTTGACAGCAGCGTCTGGATTGATGCTTTGAATGGCAAGAACACACTCCAGACTCGTTGGCTTCGGGATGCTTTGACTCAAGGCGGCATCGGGCTGACTTCTCTGATTCTCAGCGAGATCCTGCGCGGCATCCGGTTCGACCAGCAGTTTCGCCGGACCAGGGACAGGCTTCTGACACTTCCGGTCTTCGAAAGTATGCCGATCAGCCTTGCCGTCAAGGCAGCCGAGAACTTCCGCGAACTCCAGCGCCGCGGCATCACCGTGCGCAAAACAGTCGATTGCTTCATTGCAACATTCTGCATTCAGGAAGGCTACGAACTTTTGCATCGGGACAGCGACTTTACCGGATTCGAGGAATTTCTCGGCTTGCAGGTCGTTCATCTGTAAATCACGATTGAGGCTTTCATGCTGATTGATTCCCATGCGCATCTGGACAGCGAACGCTACGCGGAAGACCGCGAAGCGATGCTTCGCCGTGCTTGGGAGGCGGGCGTGGGCGCGGTGCTTTCGATCGGCATCGGCGAAGGGCCGTCGCAGATGCACCAGGCGCTGGACCTCTGCCGCCGCTTCAACGGCCAGCCCGGCATTCCGCAGCTCTACGCGAGCGCCGGGGTTTATCCGCACAATACCAACGAGCTGGACGACGCGGCTCTGGCCAAGCTGGACGGCCTGCTGGCCGAGCCGGAAGTGATCGCCTGCGGCGAGATTGGCCTCGACTATTTTTACGAAGGCGCACCGCATCCGGTGCAACGCGCAGGGCTGATTCGTCAGTTGGAAATTGCCGCGGCCTGGAAGCGGCCGATCCTCATCCATTGCCGGCCAAAGGACGGGCAGACGGACGCCTGGGACGATCTCTTCGAGATTCTGGAGGCGCACTGGCGGTCCACCGGACTGGGCGGCGTGATGCACTGCTTCAGCGGCGATCTGTCGCAGGCGCAGCACGCGCTCGATCTGGGCTTTCTGCTTTCGCTGGCCGGAAATCTGACCTTTGCCAAAGCGCAGACGTTGCGCGATGTGGCCGCGCAACTGCAGCTGGACAGGCTGCTGGTCGAGACCGACGCGCCGTGGCTGGCTCCCGTGCCTCACCGCGGCCAGCGCAATGAACCGGCGTGGGTCGCGCAAACGGCCGCGGTTCTGGCTGGGTTGCTGGGCGTCGAGGAGGCAGAAATCGCTTCCGCGACTACGAAAAACTTCTTCCGGCTGTTTCACCTCCAGCCTGACGTGGGAAACTGAAAGAGTTGCACCGGCAAAAAAAGCCGGCGATTGAGGACAAGTAGAACCATGGCCCATGAAAATTCATTCGACATCGTCAGCAAGGTGGACATGCAGGAGGTCCGCAACGCCATCGATCAGGCGCTCAAGGAGGTCCATCAGCGCTTTGACCTGAAGGATTCCCACTCGGAGGTTGCGCTGGAGGAGGGCGACGCGATTCGCATTGCCTCCGACGGCGAGTACCATCTGGAAGCCGTCAAGGATATTCTCAGCCAAAAGCTGGTCAAGCGCGGTGTTTCACTGAAGAATTTGACCTTTGAAAAGGTGGAGCAGGCCTCCGGCAAGAGCATGCGCCAGAAGATCAAGTTGCAGCAGGGCATTCCCATCGAGAAGGCCAAGGAAATCGTCAAGCTGGTCAAGGACTCGAAGCGGAAGGTGCAAGCCGGCATCCAGGCCGATACGGTCCGGATTTCCAGCAAGGACCGCGACGAATTGCAGGCGATTATCGCCTTGCTGCGCGCGAAGGAACTGGGCCTGGAGTTGCAGTTTACCAACTACCGCACCAACTAGGTCTCTGATTGCATCATTCATACATCGGGTTTGTGCTTTCCCAGCTCCCAAAATCGGGAGTTGGGGCACCCAGTATCGGTACCGCTTCAAGCGGTCAGCGATGTAGAACAGACAAAACAGCACGGGAACCGGAGAGCATTGAGCACACTGGCGATAGCGACGGCAAAAGAGGTTTTCGATCTGCTGCGGGACGACCTTGCGGCCATTGAGCGCGAGTTGGGCTTCACCGCCGCCTCCGGCGTAAGCGCCATCCAGGAAATTGCCGAATATCTGCGCAATGGCGGCGGCAAGCGCATTCGGCCCTCGCTGCTGCTGCTCTCCGCGCACGCTCTCGGCTACTTTGGCCCTGGCGCCATCCGCCTGGGAACGGTGGTCGAGCTGGTGCACACGGCGACGCTGGTGCATGACGACATTGTTGACGGCGCGGATCTGCGGCGCGGCCGTCCTTCGGCCAATGTCACATGGGGCAACGAGAAGTGCGTGCTGGCCGGCGACTGGCTCTACATGCAGGCCTTCAAAGTGGCTCTCAAGGAAAATAGCCTGCGCATCCTCGACTTGCTGATCAGCCTGACTCAGCAGATGGTCGAGGGCGAGTTGCTGCAAATCCAGAAGCAGGGCAAAGCCATCTCCGAGGCCGAGTACTATGACCTGATTGATCGCAAGACCGCCTGCCTGTTTGCGGTTTCCATGCGCCTGGGCGCGGTGCTGGCCGGGGCCACGGAGGTGCAGGAGGAGAGTTTGGCCGCCTATGGCCATGCCGTCGGCCTGGCCTTCCAGATTGTCGATGACGTTCTTGATCTGACGGCCACTGAAGAAATCCTGGGCAAGCCCGTGGCCACCGACCTGCGCGAGGGCAAGGCGACGCTGGCGGTGATTCACTCCATCGACCACGGCACGGCCGCCGACCGCGAGGCCATCCAGCGCGTGCTGAGCGACCGCAGCTTCGAGCGCGTCAGCCGCGAGCAGCTTCGGAAGATACTGTCGCGGAACGGCTCGTTTGAGTACGCCATGGCCACCGCCGGCCGCCATGCCGAGCAGAGCCGCGCGGCGCTGGCTCCTATCCCTGACTCCGAGTTCAAGCGCGCCCTGCTCTGGGTTCCGGATTTCGTGATTGCGCGAGAGAAGTAGAGGCCGCACTTAGAGCATTTCTCCTGTTGGTGTGGATTCCTTGAAGTCGTGCAAGGTGGCTTTTTCTTGAGAAAAAAGCTATTTGGAATCCGTGGGTTCCCTCTATAGCGACAGGAGGAATGCTCTATTGATCCGGCAAGGAAGCATGGGGCACCCTGACAGTATTTACTGATCCGCCCCGAAGATTGGCATCGTGCTTTCCCACATCTTCCGCACAGAACGCGGAAGATATGGGGCACCCAGGAGCCGCTTGCAAAATTACCTGGAACCCGGCATTACGGGTTCCGCTGCCCCTTCGGCGCCATGGCTTGCTCCGAGGGCGTAGCGGCGTTCTTGTACGACCTACCCCCACCCGTATTTTTGGAATAAAATACTTGTTTTCATTGGTTTACAGACAGTATTCCGCTGCAAAATCGTCAAAACAAAGGAGTTGCCTGCAAAATTGTCCAGGATAAGGAGTTAGACCATTTCTCCTGATAGTGTTGAGGCATCCCACCCTAGAGCAAAACCAGAGTTGGTGTGCCTTGGTGAGTTAAGTGCCAGGTCGCCGCTCCCTGTTGGTCGCGTCGACTTGAGGGCTGCGGTTTCTGGATACATTGACTCTGGTTTTGCTATAGCCGCAAAAACAAAGACGCGGCGAGGGTGGGGCACCCAAACTCTATGCCTAAAGGAGAAATGCTTTAGCAACGCCTTTGTAGCACAAGCAGGACGATTGGGAAAAATGCACCTGAGTATTATTGTGCGACGACGCGGCAAAATGATCTGCAAACAACTGAGCCTGTTGCAAACCCTATTGATCCGGCAAGAAAACAGTGACATCGTTTCCCACCCATTTCCGCAAAAAACGCGGAAATGGATGGGGCACCTTGACAGTATCACCCTGACAGTATTTAGGGAACCTCTGAACAAGTGGCCTTTTCAAAATCCGCATTCCCTCGGGGGCTAAACAGGCTGCGGAAAAAGGCCTGTTTCCAAGCTAAAGCCCGAAAAACATCCCGCAGGGCCTAAAGGCCTGTTGATTTTAAGCAACTTACGGCACGACTGAACTAAAGTCGTGCCCTTTCAAAACATCGGGTTTTTCCGCAGCCTGTAAAGCCCGTACCCTTCAAAACATCGACTTATTCAGAGATCCCTTAGTAGTTGCCGGATCAATAGCGCAGTTCACACGAATGCGCACGAATATATGAAAAAAACAGCCTGCCTTCCCAACGAAGGAAGCTGGCCATTATGCGGAAAAAGCCACTTAAGTTTGGTGGCTTCAGTGTACGGCTATTGGAGAACCGATCTGGCGAGAGCATAATGAACACCGGGCGAGATATGGCACACAGCGCCTTGTGCCGCCGGACACCGCATCGGGAAGACGAGTCTGAAAATGTAAGGCCGCAACTTCAGGAGGTTCCCATGGCAGATATTCTCAAGCCAGGATGGAGTAAGCCCTCTACCATTCTCTTCGCAACCGAACTCCCAGCCAACGAAAAGGTTTTTGCATTCGCGCTGGCGCAGGCCGCGGAGTTTGGCGCGGAACTCATTATTTTTCATGTTTATGACACGCTGGTCGTAGCCGCATCAGAGGCCTCGGGCATACGCTACTACGACTATCCGGCCGCCGCCCGTGCTGAGATGGAGCATCTGGAGCCGTTGGCGAAGCGCGCCCGGGATGCAGGCGTTCAATGCGAAACGATCGTGCGTCCGGGGCTGGCCGCCGACCAGATTCTCGACCTGCTGCATGAGCGGAAGGTGGATCGCATCGTCATGGGCACCCACTCTCCCGGCCCCATCGGCAAGCTGCTGGTGGGTTCGGTGGCAGAGGCCGTGCTGCGCACATCCCTGGCGCCGGTCCTCATTATCGGCCCCGATGTGGTGGACGGCGCCTACCGCAACTTTGCCACGCGTACTGTCCTATGCGCTGTCAGTTTCCACGCATCGAGCCGTTTGGTGGCCACCTTTGCCGCGCAAGTGGCGGCGGAGCACAAGGCGAACCTGGTGCTGCAACATGTGATCCAGCCCCAGGAACGCCATGAGGCCCTCGCTGGACGGTCGATTGATGACCTGGAGGCCGAATTGGCCAGCCTGGTTCCGGCTGAGCTTCAAAGCGCGATCAAGATGCAATCGATTGTGGTGCCGGGCGATCCAACCCAGGAACTGCTTTACCAGTGCAAGGCGCAGCAGGCCGATCTTATCGTGCTGGGAGCGCAGGGCGCATCGGCTTTTGCCGCCGCCGCCCGCCAGGGGGTGGTCTACAAGGTGGCCGCGCACTCGCTGTGCCCGGTGCTGACCCTGTCGCCGGTGGTGCTGGCGGCCGACGGCGTCAAGGCGGATAAGGCTAGTGAGCCCGAGGCTTCTCTCGGCGGCGTCTTTTAGAACATTTCTCCTGATGGAGTAGAGGAATCCCACCCTAGCCGCAAAAACAAATACGCGGCGAGGGTGGGGCACCCAAACTCTATACCTAAAAGAGAAATGCTTTAGAGAGGAGCACCTTGCCGCCATGCGGGTATCGTGCTGTTCCGCCCGGGCCATGCATCGTTTTATATTCTCCGTGAAAATGCGGCCGCGCGAGAAGCTACGTCATGGAATTCGCGGCTCGCTCCGAGTATACTGTGGCCAAAGCGGCGCGCGGAGTCGTGCGTCCGTCTCTGGGGAGGTGCATCTTCCGCAGGAACTCCAGTTCACAGGCGTGCGGCCTACCGCCGTCGGAGACTTCTCGTTGGCGCGCGGTGGCGCGTGTGCTGCGAAGTCCCTTTGATGCCTTGAGTTGTGCCTTTTTCCCCGCCTCCTGCGTTCTCTGCGGCTCCCCGCTGCCGCATCTGACTTCCGTGCCCATTTGCCAGGTTTGCTGGACGGAGTTTTCCGTTGTCAGAGGAGAGTTGTGCGCGCGCTGCGGTGACGCGCTTGACTCGCCGGCGCTGGAACCGGCGCTGGAAGTTGATGCTTCAAATCCCAGGCTCTGCCGGCGCTGCCGTATGGCGCCGCCGCCATTTGTGCGCGCCGTGGCCTACGGGCCGTATCAGGGCCGCATGAAGGCGGCCATCCACGCGCTCAAGTACGATCGGCTGCGCCCGGCGGCCCGTGGCCTGGGCCGGATGCTGGCGCAGGCCATTGCGCAACTGGCGGACGAGGCTCCGGACGAACTTCTGGTGGTTCCCGTGCCGCTGCACCGCTCAAAGTACGCCGAGCGAGGATTCAACCAGGCGCGTTCGCTGGCTTTTTATGCGCTGAAGGAACTCGGCAAGACCCATCCGCAATGGCGGCTCAAGCTGGCCTCGACAACGCTGATGCGGCTGCGCGCCACCAGAAGCCAGGCCGGCCTGACGCCGCGCGCGCGCCGCCAGAATGTGCGCGGAGCCTTTGTGGTTTCTGATCCGTCTGCGGTTTCCGCCAAGCATGTTCTGCTGATCGACGACATTTTTACCACCGGCGCGACGGCTCGCGCCTCGGCCCAGGCGCTGCTCCAGGCTGGCGCGGCGTCGGTTTGGGTGGCCACGCTGGCCAGGGCGGGCCGCGTCTACGACCATTGCTGCGAAACTTCCGCGCGACTGGGCGAAGCGGAGGAGGATTTTGACGAAGCCGGCCATGCGCGGGCCTCAAGTCTGCAAGGAGAGTTCAGTTTTTCATCGCACGGGCATTCATCTTTTTGAAGAGGTGAAAAAAGATGTCGCTGGGAAAAGCAATGATTCATGCGCGCAAGCAAAAAGCCATCGCACGGGCCGCGATGTTCGCGGGCGAACCGGTTACCGTCCAGCCGGCTCATATCTTGCAGATGCCGGTGCTGGTGCTGAACGCATCTTATGAGCCGATCAATATCTGCGGCGCGCGGCGCGCCCTGGTGCTGGTGCTGAAGGGCATTGCGCGCACCGAGGAGGAGCATGGGATGGTCTTCCACGCGCAGCGCAGCCGCATCGCCATGCCTTCGGTCATCCGCCTGCTGGAGTATCGCCGCATCCCCTATCAGACGCGCGCCCTCTCGCGCAGAAACATTCTGCTGCGCGACCGCAACACCTGCCAATACTGCGGAAAGGCCTTTGGTCCCGGCGATCTCACGCTGGATCATGTGATTCCGCGCTCACGCGGCGGCGAATCAACCTGGGAGAATCTGGTGGCCTGCTGCCGCGACTGCAACCGCCGCAAGGGCAACCGGATGCTCGACGAGATTGACGACATGATCCTGCTGCGTGAGCCGCGGCCTTTCTCGCTGCATACCAGCCGCCAGATCATGCGCATGCTGGGGCGCGGCGATGACCGCTGGCGAAAGTATCTGTTCTATTGAGATAAAAAGGAACAACTGAGCCTCTTGCAAAATTCGATTGAGATTGCAAAAAGTGCCAGGGCACGACTGAAGTCGTGCTCTGACACAATCTATCGCCTCAAGGCAATTTTGCAAGTAGCTCAGTTGTCAGTTATTAGAGAATTTCTCCTGATGGTGTAGAGGAATCCCACCCTAGAGCAGTTTGCGAATTTACGTAGACTTTTTGAAAGCAGTGAAAGGTGGCTTTTTCTTAAGAAAAAAGCCACATGAAGGGTTGCCTTCGGTTTATAGCAATTCGCAAACTGCTATAGCCGCAAAAACAAATACGCGGCGAGGGTGGGGCACCCGAACTCTATACCTAAAGGAGAAATGCTTTGGTGATTAGGCCCGAAAGATTGGCATCGTGCTTTCCCACATCTTCCGCACAGAACGCGGAAGATATGGGGCACCCTGCAAAAACAACCGCAGATCCTTCGACTCCGTTCGTCGCAAAATGCGCGCTGAACTTCGCTCAGGATGACAATTTTATAACATCGCCATAATGATGGATAGACGACGGAAGTGAGCGTAGTTTTCTGTCCTCTATTTTTTTTGCTGAGCGTTTGGTTGCTCAGCCGGCGGCGCGATTTCCTGTCCGTCATAAATAATCTTGAATGTCGAGCCGAACTGCTTGTAGTCGGTGTACTTGACGGTGTCGCGGATGTGTACGTCCTGGGCCATGTAGCCCGAGCCGCCGCTGAAGTGCAGAATGCCCTCGCCCTTGGTGTAGACCGGGAACCAGTAGTGGCCGTCGACTTGCTGCCGCCAGGTCATGAAGGGTGGATGCAGGTCCTCGTTGTTCTTGCGCGTGTCGTCGGGAACCATGCGGCCATTGGTCACCACAATCTGCAGGTCGGTAGCATCCACCCAGATGCGCCCTTGCAGGTAGCGCATCTTCTTTTCAATGACCTTGGGCGCCACATCGAAGACATAACAGTCGATTTCGTCCACCTTTTGCCGCCCCACGTATTTCACGTTGTAGTGGGCGATCTCCTCCGTGGTGAGCGCGAAGGAGTATCCGCGCTGAATGTCTTGCAGGTCGGAGGGCGACATCTGCACCCGCTGCAGGCTGCTCCCCGGCGCGTAGACCACCTTTTCGGTGCGCTTGCCGTTGGGGTCGAAGATCACGTCGTCCACCTCGTACCACTCGCCGTCCACCTTGTTGTCGTCGTCGATGGTTTGCACGCGGGCTGTGCGGCGGAAGGTGTAGTGGTTCAGCGCCTGCTGGAACTCGCTCTCACGCGCGGCAAACTGGTGGATGATCTGCTCCGGCGGCACGGCGGGCGCGGCAAGGTCCATGTGTCCAAAGCCGGAGTCGAGCGCCATGGGCGTGAAGCTGTTTTTGTCCTGCGCGGCGGCGGCCAGAGCGCAGGTCACGGCCACCAGCAGGGCTATTCCCAATCGAATGCGTACTGTTTGCTCGTTTCTCATCGCTCTAGTACAAGATTAGACGCGTTCGGTCTCTGACCGCATGATTTTGTACCATTGCCGGGCGCCCCACATCTCGATTCCACCTACATCTCCTGGGCATTTTCTATATCATGGAATAAATCTCTCAATGAGTGAGTAGTTTGCAGACAGATATAAGTTCCTCGCAGAACCGGACAATCGACGACGCGCCGCAGGATGATCCACGTTCAGCCCGGCGCGGCGCGGACGCCGGAGCGTGGGGTCCGTGGCGGCTCTTCTGGCTGGCGCTGGCGGTGCGGCTGGCGGTCATAGCCCTCTGCCACTACTACCGGGTGCGGCCGGTGGAAGACCACTTCCACTTCGGCGCGGAGATGGGCCGCGTGGCGCGCGCGCTGGCGACGGGACGCGGCTACGCGGATCCATTTTTTGGCCACACCGGGCCGACGGCCTGGGTTACGCCACTGTTTCCGCTGCTGCTGAGCGGCATCTTCAAGGTCTTCGGCGTCTATTCCACGCTATCGGCGTGGGTTGTTTTGACCTTCGACAGCCTGTTGAACGCGCTGATGATTCCACTGATCTGGGAGACGGGCAAGCGCTGCTTCAACCTGCGCACGGCGCGCTGGTCGGCGTGGATTTGGGCGCTCTATCCGGCGGCCATGCAGTATGCCGTGAAGTGGATTTGGGAGACAACGCTCACCGTCTTCCTCTTTCAACTGGCGCTGGTGATTGCGCTGCGGGCGGGTTGCGTAGGCGAGGAGGGCGGCGGCAAGGATGGCCCCACATGGCTTCGCTGGCTGGGTTTCGGCCTGGTCTGGGGCCTGATCGCGCTGGCCAATCCGGCGCTGCTGCTGTTTTTGCCGGTTTGCGGCGTTTGGATGCTGGCGCGGAGCGGAAACGGCTGGCCGAAGCATCTGCCCAAAGCCATCGCCTCCGGACTGGTCTTTCTCTGCGTGATTGCTCCGTGGAGTTGGCGGAACCAGCAGGTCTTTCATCAGTTCGTGCCCTTCCGCACCAATTTTGGGGCGGAATTCTACTTGGCCAACGGTCCCGGAGCCAATGGGGCCATGATGGCCTACGACCACCCCATCGTGAATGAACGGCAGCTCAAACTTTACGGCCAGATGGGCGAACTGCGCTATTCCGCTTGGCGAGGCGAACTGGCCAAACAGGCGATTCGCGCCGATTGGCCCCGATTTGGCAGGCTTTGCCTGACGCGCATTTACTTTTTCTGGTTCGGCGTGCCCAATGCGGACATCAGCCCAATGACGAATTTCGGACGGGGGCTGAACTACGGCTTTACCTCTCTGGCCGGTTTGCTGGGCCTGGCGCTGGCGCTCCGCAGGCGCGTGCCCTGCGCGAGGCTGTTTGCCGCGGCCTTCCTGCTTCTGCCGGCGGTGTATTACATTGTGACCGCGCACGCGCGCTTCCGGCACCCCCTGGAGCCGCTGATTACCCTGTTGGGCGTCTTCCTTTTCCAGCAGGCGGACGAGCGCTGGGGCTTCACTTTGCCCCTTCTCCGGCGGCTTTGGCCGGCCCGGCCGAAGCGCACCAAAAACTGTGCAGATTGACCTTTGCCCTCCAAAGCCGGTACACTACTCTAGTTTGGCGATTCCTGCCAGTGGTCGTGGAGCCAGACGCTCGTCCGTTGATTGAGGGGGCTTGAGCGTTCCGCGGCACGGAAGTTTCCGCCTGAGCTATTTTTGGATTGCGTGAAGCGCCCCGGCCGAGCCGGAGCCGCGCTGGAGGGTTTATGTACGCGGTTATTCGTACCGGTGGTAAGCAGTATCGGGTCGCACCAGGCGACGTAGTGAAGATTGAAAGCATAACGTCCGAAGATAAGGCCGTCGAGTTCAATGACGTGCTGGCTATTTCGGGCGAACCTGGAACCGTGGCCAAGCCGGCCACCGCCAAGGTGACAGCCGAAGTGCTGGGCGAGGGCCGCGGAGACAAAATCCTGGTCTTCCACCTGAAGCGTAAAAAGCAGTACAAGAAGCTGCAGGGGCACAGGCAGAACTTTACCGAGGTGCGCATCAAGTCCATCGAGGCTGACGGCGTGACCTATACCGCCGCCGTCTAGGTCGGAGTCAGCAACCGGGCAGCGCACCAGAGAATGAAGGAGATTGAGCAATGGCACATAAAAAGGGTGGAGGCAGCTCCACAAACGGACGCGATTCCAATGCACAACGGTTGGGCGTAAAGGCCTTCGACGGCGAATTGATTCACGGCGGCACGATCATCATGCGCCAGCGCGGAACACGCATCAAGCCCGGCTTGAACGTGGGCCGCGGTTGCGACGATACGCTCTTCGCCAAGATTACCGGAAAGGTAAAGTTTTCCGATCACGGGGGCCGCGGGCGGTTTGCGTCGGTCGAGCCGGTAGAAGCCGCGCCGGTAGAGACTGCGTAGGAAGACTCAAAATTTCATAGTAGAGGCCCCGGCGTCGCCGGGGTCTTGTTTTTGCCCGCTTCCATGCTTGAATCTGGGCGGGAAGAGAAGTGCAAATTAAAGGGGCCGCGTCCAATCAGGATGCGGCCCTTTTGATTTGCTCCTCAAGGACGGCGATTCAGGGCTGTTGCTGGTCCCGGGAAAGTACCTCTGGCGCCGTTCTTTCCGCCTCGGACAGGAAGAAGCCGCTGGCAGGCTGCCGCACGGCCACCTGGGTTCCGGTGTGGCCCAGCGCGGAAGCTATCTCGTTCCAGCGGAAGAGGGCGGAGTTGACCGGCAGCATGACGGGTTCGCGAACCGGCTCGGGCAAGGCAGCGTAGGCTACCCACAATCCCAGCGCGGCCAGAATCGCCGCCTCATAGACGAATTGACCGGTATCCGTCAGTGAGGTTTTGTGGGACCAGAACAGAGAGACGATGAAATCGCCTGAAGACATCAGGCCAAAACCCAGAGCAAGCCCGAAGGCCATGTCGCGAATGGACAGGCGCAAGGCATTCATGCTCAGGCAAAGGAAGCCCAGAAGGCAGAGTTCGAGGATGCTCACTGAGTGCATCAGCCGGAAGGCAACGTCGGCAATGATGAACGCGCGCGAGTGCTCGAAAGAGAGTGTCGACAGGCTTAGGATTACCGAGGCCAGCGCCGCCCAGCGAAAAGCAACGCTTCCGAGCTTCTGAATTCCGGAAAAAGCTGAAAGCGCTGAACGGAAGACTTCAATGCAAATGAAGAATAGCAGCACGGCGCTGGCGATGTAGACGGCCCAGTAAACGTAAAAATACATGTCAAAGACATAGCCGTTGAACCAATTCCGGCGCTGACCATAGATAAGAAGAAGAAAAACAGGCATGGCCGCCACATGCAGAGCCAGATAAATCCCCATGGCTGGAAACCGGCGGTTCATTCTTTTGATCCAGAAGAGGAGACCAAGCACGGCCCAAAGCGCGAATTCCAACCCGCACATGAGGGACATCGCACTCTGTGAAGACAAAATAATCCTCCCTCTTTCTGGGATCACTCTCAGAATAGCGCCAACTGGCCAGTCCCTCAACTAGGAGGGACTGGCTTCCCCTTCATCTTGCGCGATTGCCCCTGGCTTTTAGAGCGGTTCTCCAATTGATATACACTAACCAGCTTTAGCGGAAGTGGCTTTTTCTTGAGGAAAAAGCCAAGCAGCTTTGTGGCTTCGGTGTACAGCTATTGGAGAACCGCTCTAGCGCGAAACCAGAGTTGCTATGCCCTGGTAAGTCCGTGGCAGGTCGCCGCTCCCTGATGGTCGCGAGTCGTGGCTTCGGGGTACATCTACTCTGGTTTCGCGCTAGTTGTCCTGCGAGGGACTCACCACGTGGCAGTAATTGTGTCCTGTGTGTCTTTCTCCGCATATCGGCACGGGTACGCTTGCGGTGGCTGATTGGTGGCTCGAAGACGCGATCAACGCGGTCTTGGATGTGGCGGCGGCAGCGCCGGCGCCGGCAACGACAACGGACAGAACGAAGATGCGAATGGCAAGTTTCATCATGGGTAACCTCCTGTGATACGTGAACGGTGGATAATCCGACTTCCGTTCGTGCAAATCATAGGGCAAGAATAGGCATAAGTCACTGTATTTTATGAATATAAACAGGTAGTAATGATAAAGATGACTATAGTACTTTATTCCGCAAGGATTTTGCCTCGTTTTTCTGCTCCTTCCATCCGTCATCCGGCCTGATTTCTGCTTCCTCCACATGCTAAAATAGACATAGAAAAAACCGGTTGAAAGTCTCTGTCTTTCAACTGGTTAGTCCTCCGAATACAAGCCCTGGACCGTACCCACCCGGGCATTGCGCCCGCTGTAAGCTCAAAGCGAAGGCTTTGCGAATGGAATCCTATGGCGACTGAAAATCCAGACGGTACCCCGATCCACGGCGATAACGACAACTACACCGGCGAAAACATCAAAGTCCTCGAGGGCCTGGAGGCTGTGCGTCTGCGCCCGGCCATGTACATCGGCTCGACTGGCGAGATGGGCCTGCACCACCTGGTTTACGAGGTGGTGGACAACTCGGTGGACGAGGCGCTGGCCGGCTACTGCACAAAGATCGACGTCATGATCCACGTGGACAACTCCATCACGGTTGTTGATGACGGTCGCGGCATCCCGGTGGACATGATGACGCTGTCGAACGGCAAGAAGATGCCTGCCGCGCAGGTGGTTCTCACCGTGCTGCACGCCGGCGGCAAGTTCGACGCCTCCACCTACAAGGTTTCCGGCGGGCTGCACGGCGTGGGCGTCAGCTGCGTGAACGCTCTCTCGCAGGAGTTCAGCGTGGAGATCTGGCGCGACGGCTACACCTGGGAGCAGGACTACAGTTGCGGCGCGCCGATCAGCGAATTGCAGCGCTCGGGCACCAGCAAGCGGCGGGGCACCAAAATCCATTTTCTGCCCGACAAAAGCATTTTCTCCGCCACTGAATTCAATTACGACACGCTGGCCGAGCGGCTGCGCGAGATGGCCTTTCTGAACAAGGGCTTGACCATCACGCTCGGCGATGAGCGCACGGCCGATCCCAAGACGGGTGACGCGCGCCGTGCCGAATTCCACTACGCGGGCGGCATCTCCGAGTTCGTCAAGCTGCTGAACCGCGGCAAGGTCGTGCTGCACGAAAAGCCGATCAGCATGGAAGCCACGCGCGACAACGTCGAAATTGAGATCGCGCTGCAATACAACGACAGCTACTCCGAGAATGTTTTCAGCTTCGCCAACAACATCAACACGGTGGATGGCGGCACGCATCTTTCCGGCTTCCGCTCCGCGCTGACACGCACCATCAACGCCGTTGGCCAGCAGTTGGGCCTTTTCAAGGACCTGAAAGACAACCTGAGCGGCGACGACGTGCGCGAGGGCTTGGTGGCCGTGGTCAGCGTCAAGCTGTCGCAGCCGCAATTTGAAGGGCAGACCAAGGGCAAGCTCAACTCCGATATTTCTGGCACGGTGCAGGCTTTCGTCAATGAGCGTCTGGGCGCGTTTCTGGAGCAGAATCCGCCCATCGCCAAGAAGATCATCGGCAAGGCCATCGAGGCCTCTCACGCGCGCGAGGCAGCGCGCAAGGCCCGCGACCTGACCCGCCGCAAGGGCGTGCTGGACAGCGTCGGCTTGCCCGGCAAGCTGGCCGATTGCAGTGAGCGCGACCCCAGCCGCTGCGAGCTTTATCTGGTCGAGGGCGACAGCGCCGGCGGCACGGCCAAACAGGGCCGCGATCGCCGTTTCCAGGCCATTCTGCCGTTGAAAGGCAAGATTCTCAACGTCGAAAAGGCCCGCTACGACAAGATGCTGGGGCACGAGGAAATCCGCGCCATGATTACCGCGCTCGGCTGCGGCATCGGCAAGGACGACTTCGACCCCTCCAAGCTCCGTTACCACAAGATCATCTTCATGACCGATGCCGATGTCGATGGCGCCCACATCCGCACCTTGCTGCTGACCTTCTTTTTCCGCCACATGACGGAGTTGATCAAGCGGGGCAACGTCTACATTGCGCAGCCGCCGCTGTTCAAAATCAAGAAGGGCCGCTTCGAGCAGTACATCAAGGACGAGCACGAGTTTGTGCGGGTGATGGTCAAGCGCGCTTCCGAGGGCATGATCGTCCGCCACGGCGAGGCGGCCAGCCTCATTGAGGGCGCCGACTTGGTGCGCTTCATGGGCGTTCTGAACGAGTACCTGGGCTTTGCTGAGCGAGTTGACCGGCATATCCACAACGAAAAGCTGACGGAGATGCTGGCTCGCGCCGAGATTCTGCACCGCGCGGACATCACCTCGAAGGCGGAGAATGAAATTCCTCCCAAGCTGGTCCAACTCCACGCCGAACTGGCCGCGGTGGCCGAGGAATTCGACTTCAAGGCGCTGGGTGAACCGGTCGAGGACGAAGAGCACCACACTTGGTCAATCAGCTTCACCGATACGCAGGGCGCTGAGCGGCACATCGACTGGGTTCTGGCTTCAAGCCCCGAGTTCCGCCAGATGATGTCCAAGTACGTCCAGATCAAGGAGTTTCTGGAGCCGCCGTTTGTCATCGAGTTCGCCGCCAAGACAGCCGCCGTCGAGGCGAGCGCCGAGGCTGATGATGCCGAAGCTGAATCCGGTGAAGACGCGGACGCCCCTGAAAGCGCGCAGGTCAAGGTCGAAGCCAAACAGCCTCGCCGCGCCACCCGCGCGCCGCGCGATCCGGTCGAAAAACAGACCTCCCGCGAACTGTTCGCCTACATTGTCGAGCAGGGCAAGAAGGACTATCAGGTGCAGCGCTACAAGGGACTGGGCGAGATGACCAGCACGCAGCTCTGGGAAACCACCATGGACCCCGAACGCCGCACGCTGCTTCAATGCAAGCTGGAAGACCTGGCCGAAACCGACGCCATCTTCACCGTTCTCATGGGCGAAGACGTGGAATCGCGGCGGAAGTTCATCGAGGACAACGCGCTGGACGTGAAGAACCTCGACATCTAAATCAAGAACGATCGTGTGAGCGCTCTCTCAAGCGATCACGCGATCGTTCCTTTCCGCCGCGTTCTTCGACTATGATTTTCCCTGTAATGAAGCCACGCATTCTTGTTCCGCGAAATGCTTTCCGCGTCCTAGCCTTTGCTCTGGCTCTGGGCTGCGCCGCTCTGCCCGCACTGGCCGGTAAAGAGCCTCCGCAACTGGTAAAGCCGATGGCCGGCCCGCGCGCGACGGTTCTGCGCGTGACCTGGCTCTACATTTCTCCCGACACCGGCTCACAGAAAGTGGACCGCGTGCAGATTGGCCGCGAGATGGTGGTGGCCGAGCACAGCGGCAACTGGCTGCGCGTCTACGCCAACACTGACACCGAGGAAGCGCGGCAGAAGGACGCTCCCGAATTCGGCCACGACGCGCTGACGCCGCCCATCTCCGGCTGGATGGAGGCCAAAGGGGTGGTGATCGAAACCGCGCCCGGCGGCGACCTGGTGCTGATGGGCGAGGCGGCCAATCAGGAGGCGCTGGCCGCGGAGCCGCGCGGCCCGGTCAATGCCGCCCAGAGCGCGCGGCTGCTCTACCGGCGGCTGGTGGAGATGTATCCCCAGTCGTCCTGGCTTCCGGATGCCGCCTGGCGCGCGGCCGACATCCTGTGGCAATTGCAGAAGGCCGACGCTTCCACGCGGCCCTCGGCGCGGGAAAAAGACGCCTACCTGCGCGAACAGATGGATGAGGACGAGCTGAAAAAGGTCATCAAGCTCTATCCGCGCACCCGGCCGGCGGCTCTCGCAGCCTTTGATTTGGTCGAGAACAAGCTCTGCGGCGACTGGCAGGGTTCGCCCAAGTGTCCGGAGAAGGAATCGGAAGCCTACGAAAAATACGCGGCGGAGTATCCCGATGGGCCGCGAACAGCGCTGGCGCTTTATCAGGCGGTCTACCGCCAGGCGGTGCTGACTGACATGTTCGCCGCCAACGGCAGCGGCGGCAAGAGCGCGGCCGCCCGTAAAGCCGCGCGCGAATTGGCCTCCCGGTTGCACGATAAGTTTCCTCAGTCGGATTTCAACGCCCGCGCCGCTGCTATCGTGTTCAAATTAGAAGAAGGCGTTCCCGTGTACGGAATCGACCGGGAGTAAGAGAAAACCACTCTCATGCTCTCATTTGCCGGCACAAGACTCTTGTGCCACGGAGGCTTCTTGAACGCATATCTTCAGTCCGTTTTGCTGGGCATTGTGGAAGGCTTGACCGAGTTTCTGCCGGTTAGCTCGACGGCGCATCTGCGCATTACCGAAGCTCTGATGAAGATTCCGTTGGATGACGCCTACTGGAAGATGTACACCATCGTGATTCAGTTGGGCGCGATTCTGGCGCTGCTGCTGCTATTCCTGAGCCGCATTGTGGATTTCATGCGCACCTTTCCCAAGGGCGAAAGCGGCGACCGCAACTGGCTGACGCACCCCATCTCGCTCACGCTGATCGCCTTTATTTTTACTTCGGCTCCGGCGCTGCTGTTGCACAAGTGGAGTGAGAAGAATCTTGGCAGCCTGGCCGCGATGGCCTGGGCGCTGCTGATTGGCGGCGTCGTGATGTGGGTGGTCGACGCCTGGAGCAACGGCCGCGAGGCCTCCACCACGCACGTCGAGCAGATGAGCCTGCCGCAGGCCATCTGGATCGGCCTCTGCCAGACGCTTTCGGCGGTCTTTCCCGGCACTTCGCGCTCGATGTCCACCATAGCCGCTGGCCAGTTGGCCGGGATGGATCGTCCATCGGCGCTGGAGTTCAGCTTTCTGCTTTCCATTCCCACCATGATCGCCGCCACTGTCTGGGACCTGAAAAAAGAGGTTTTTCCCAGCAGCGGCGCGGCACACGTGGCCATGAACGCCAACAACTGGATCGTTCTCCTTATCGGCTTCGTGGTCTCCTTCATTGTGGCCTGGGGCGTGGTGGAGTGGTTTCTCTTCTGGGTGCGCAAGCACGGCTTCACCATCTTCGCCGTTTATCGCATCCTGCTGGGCGGCGCACTGCTGATCTGGGGAGCGAAGTACATCGGGAGCTAAGGCATTTCTCCCGTTGCTGTAGAGAGAAGCCTCAACTGCTGAGCGGCGTTTTCCTCAAGAAAAAGCCGCCTTGTGCTGGTAGCCGAAACAGTGCCCGCGCCTGAAGACGGCCTCATTTTTGCCTCGGATTCAGGGGTCTGAAGACCCCTGCTCCCTCCGAATGCTGCATCCGGCATCGAATCGCAATCCAAAATCACTTCCGCGGCAAATTTGGAATATTTGGAATTAAGATGAGTTTGCCCTGGCACGCTACCGCGATGTCAACATGTGAATCGGAACGCTGTAGTTTCTGAGAGAATGTTTGTTCCTTTAGACATTATGAAAACCGCTATATTTTTGGTGGAGCTGAGCGGGATCGAACCGCTGACCTCCTCGTTGCGAACGAGGCGCTCTCCCAGCTGAGCTACAGCCCCACGACTTTTACTATCTTATCAGCGGGCGGCCAATCGTGGAAGACGCGCCGCGCATTTCCCGGCTGGCAAATTTTCTCCGGCGCGCTCAAAGGCTCTCTGCCCCGCATTCAGAGAGCCTTTTGGGAAGCGTGCGAAAAGAGTCGCCGGCACTGTTATTCCTCTCGCAGCAGAATCACCGGATCGACAGACAGCGCACGCCGGGCCGGAATCGAGGCCGCCAGCAGGCCCAGCGCGAGCATGGTGATGGTGACGCCTCCGAGTACAAACGGGTCCTGGGGCGAAGCCTGATAGACAATGTGGGAGAGCAGGCGCGTCGCCAGCAAGCCGAGCACAAGACCGGCAACCGAACCGATGAGCAGCAGGCGCAGCGCGCGCCCGAGAGCCGAGCGCAGAACATCGCTCCGCCCAGCGCCGAGCGCTACACGAATGCCCAACTCGCGCAGCCGTTTGCTGACGATGTAAGAGGCCATGCCGAAGATGCCGGTTATGGCCAGCATCGCGCCCAGCAGGCCCAACATTCCCAGCGCGACCGAGGCCACGCGCGCCGGAAACAGCGCCACATCCATCGCTTGCGTCCAGGGCCTAATCTCCAGCGGCAGCGAGGAGTCCAGCCCATGCAGCGTGCGATCAAGCGCCGCCGCCATCTCCGCCGGATCGCGATGTGAGCGCACCACCAGCAAGGTGTTGCTGCTCTGATACTGAAGGAAAGAGAGGAACAGGGCTGGTTTTTGCTCCTCGGTCAGGGAACGGTATTTGCCATCCTCGACCACGCCAACGACCTCAACGCGTGTGCCGTCCCAGAACTTGAAGTGTCCGCCAATGGCCTTCTGGACCGAGCCGAAGACCTTGACGGCAAATTGCCGGTTAACCAGCACGACGTTCGGCGCGTCCTTGCCGTCGGTATTGGTCAGATTCCTGCCTGCCACCAGCCGTGTGCCGGCGGCTTCCAGATAGCCCGGCGAGATTCTGTAGGTCATCGGCTCGGCGATGGCGCTTGTAATACGGAAGTCGGTCGCATTGTCCGAAAAGACGATCCAGTCGTTGCCGCCGAGAGCGAGCGGCCGATTATCCGTATAGCCGACGGCGGAGACGCCCGGAATAGCCGCCACAGCATCCAGCATACGGCGCTGCATGCCAAGCAGGCTGGTATTGTCATAGCCTGACATCTGCAGGTCGGTCGAGACCAGCGTTGCGTTTTCCGGCTTGAAGCCGAAGTTGCTGTGCAACGAGCGTACAAGACTGCGCACGGCGAACAGCGAGGAGGTGACCAGCACGGCGCAGATGGCGATCTGCACCACCAGCAGCAGGTCACGCAGCCCGAAACGCCGCGTCTCCAGCGCCCCGCTCATTCCGGAGCGAATCGTCTGCCATGGATCGGTGCGCAAAACCTGACGAATGGGAACCAGACCGAAGAGCAGGCCGCTCGCGAGCGATAGCCCAAGCGCCACGATATAGGTGCGCAGGTCGGGATTCACCGGAATCTGAATGGGCATCGAGGAGAGCGGCTGCCAGACGCTGAGGCCGTGCAAAATCGCCATGCTACCCGCTAGGCCAACAACACCTCCGGCCACAGAGATTAGGAGCGACTCGGTCAGCAACTGGCGCAGAATCCGTCCGCGGCTGGAGCCAAGCGCCATGCGTAGCGCCACTTCCTTGGCGCGGTCGGCGGCGCGGGCAGCAAAGAGACTGCCCAGATTGGCGCAGGCCGCCAACAGAATCAACCCGGCCAGCAGCATGAGTCCGCCCAGAAAGGCGCGCGCCGGACCGCCAATCATATCGCCCAGCAAGCCCGGGCGAGCCAAAGAAAACTTCACGCCCTCGTCGTCGCGGGGATAGGTCTTCGCCAGCCACGCTGCCAGAGATTGCAAATCAGCGGTCGCCTCGGCCGGAGTTACGCCCGGCTTCAGCCGCCCCAGGATGAACGGCGAGTGATTGCCGCGATATTGCAGATCGTTGAAGCCTGTAATCAATGGCTCATTGACCAGAGGCATCCAGAAGGCCGGCGCAAAGAACAGCGTGGTGCCACGAAAGTTCTCTGGCGCTACGCCAATAATCGTGAAGGGATGCTTGTTGATCTCGACCATCCGCCCCACCACGCCGCGGTCACTCTCAAAGTGGCTGCGCCAGTACTCGTAACTGAGCACCACATAGGGAGTGCTGTTGAAGCCTTTCTCGTCAGAGGAGTGAAAGAAGCGGCCCAGATAGGGATGAATGCCCAGCCCGTCAAAGTAGTTGCCGCTGTTCAGTTCCGGCCAGGCCGTCGAGGGGTTTCTGCCAGTATCGACACCCACCGCGCCTACGACCTGCTCCATCATCAGGCTCTGGAAGCTGCGGTTGCGATCACGCAGATCGAGATAATCCAGATAGGAGTTCGAGGGGGACTTGCCCCGTTGCACCATGTAGAGATTCTGCCCCTGGGGCACGTTCACCGGCTTGAGAACGAGCGCGTTCAACACGCTGAAGACCACGGCATTGGAGCCGATGCCCAGCGCCAGGGTCACAATCGCCGTCAGCGCAAAGCCAGGGGACTTGCGCAACTGCCGCAGTGCAAGCTTCAGATCCGTGAGCATCTCCATTGCCTTCCTCTACGCGAAATTGCCACTTCAGGTTCCAGCACGAGGCGGACCAAAAGCGCGTAAAGGAAACAAAGGAGTTATTGCGCGGGCGACCGGATATGACTGTCCGCAAATAGAGAATCGTGTCCGGTATCGGACAGGGCGTGAAATCAGTCATAGGCTGAAGCAATCAGTCTTTGATAGACCGTCATAGAGATGCTGTCGAAGAGTTCACGCTTCCAAAGGAATGGTATTCCGTGAATCAACTCGCGATTGTCAGGGCAAGCTGTTTTAGCGCCAGATCAATTGAACGATCATCAAAAAGGCGCAGTTTCCGTTCGGCCGCCTCGCGGCCCGCAGGCCACTGGCTGAGCGCGGATCGAATCTCTCCGGCCACAGGCGCTACCTGCATTTTCTCAATCAACCAATCGACGGTAGCAAGCAATTCCATTCCCAGGGGAGATTCAAAACCATCGATACGCTTTTGCGCATAATTAAGAATCCGTCTTAGATCCTTTGCTTGCTCTTGCTGGAGGTACAGATCAACAACCGGTCGGCGCTCTTCGTCGAACCAGATCGTATCCGAAGGAGATGCGTCCGCCAGTCTCTTGTCACAGTGAAGATAGGTTCCATCCAAACCGTCGAGCAAGTGACGCAAACGCTCGGAATACGGACCGAATTTGTTGGCTTGAAATTCCAACTTCAGTGGATCGTCAATCGAGAGCGTGTTTGCTGCTCGTTCCAGAAACCAACCGAGTTTTTGAACTTCGAGATAAGTGCAAACATTACCTAGCACCCAGTAGCGCCGCACGATTTCAGCGATAAGCGAGCGCGCTGGCGTCAATTTTTGGACGCCAGTAGATTTGGCGACGTTCAGATATTTTTCAGAAGGTTCATAAACGGTGATTTCAACCTCTTCCAAATCACCTAAAACCCGCACAATTTCGGCGCGAACTTCCTGCCAATCCAGTCCACCGTTGCCAGCGCCGAGCGGGGGCAATGCGATGGAATGAATGTCTCGATCCAGAATGATCTGGCGCAGATTCTTCAACCCTTCGGAGACCCATTCGATTTTGGAGGGATAACGCCAGTGTTTTTTTGTCGGGAAGTTAATAATCCAACGAGGTCCATCCAGCTTTGCAATCTCCGTTACGAACATCTGGCCGACCTGAACCTGTTTACGTTTACAGGCAGTTTCGTACGCCTTGAAGTTCTCGGGAAAGGCCTCCTTGAACATCAAGGCGACGCCCTTCCCCATTACGCCCACCGTGTTGACGGTGTTGACAAGCGCTTCGACGGGAGCGTCAAGTAAATTTCCCTTTGTGTATTGCATCATCAGAAATACCAACCCTTGTGAACTCGAATGTCGATTTGTCTGTTGAAACGGCGAGCTTCCGTTTGCAACCAGGAATTAACATCGTCGTTGTAACTCACGATTCCCAAGAGCGCCTCAACGGGCACGTTTTTCCATACGAGCGCTTCAGCCTGATAGCGATCCGTCTTGCCTGGATCATTGAAATCATATTTGAAATCTCGTCCATTCCACAAACTCCAGGCGAGCTGATCAAGATGCTCCAAGTCTGCGAAAAATGACGTTGTTTTCAGGAACGCGTGCTGATCGGTAAAAACGAACGGGATGCTCAATTCCTCAATGCGCCGAAGAGAAGAGATCAAGAAAACAATTTCATCATTCGGAACACACGCGACGTTACGTCCTGTATGAATGTTGTACAGCATCATGGACCAGGGCGTGAAGTAAAAAGGGATGTAGTCGCTCAGTGTACCTTCTGGCGCAATCGGTACGGAGTGCGTAGTGCGCCTTGCAATAAGGTCTCGATTGCCGATATTTCGAAAATTCGGGTCGGATAAAACTCCATTTTGTGCATGGAGGCCGTGCTTGAGGATCCAGGGAAGATTGTCCCGGTGAGTAGCACGGAAAATCAGTGCTTTCTGCGGATTGAGAACATCCGGCATACTTTTCCTCATCGTGATTGTAGACCGAGCGCCAACGGAACGATTGTATTTTCTTCCGGACGGACCACCCAGAAAAAAATAAGTCGTTACATATCGATAAAGGAAGAGGCTGCCTCTTAGGACAGCCTCTTCCTTTTCAAACCAACGGCAAATTACAACTGGTTCATGTTGGCCAGGAACTCGGCGTTGTTGCGGGTCTTCTCCAGGCGGCTGATGAGCAACTCCATGGCTTCGACCGGCGAGAGAGGATTGAGCACCTTGCGCAGAATCCAGATGCGCTGCAAATCCTCTTTGGGAATCAGCAGCTCTTCCTTGCGGGTGCCGGAGCGCTGGATGTCGATGGCCGGGAAAACGCGCTTGTCCACCAACTTGCGGTCCAGGATGATTTCCATGTTGCCGGTGCCCTTGAACTCCTCGAAGATGACCTCGTCCATGCGCGATCCGGTATCGATCAGCGCGGTGGAGATGATGGTCAGCGAACCGCCCTCTTCGATGTTGCGGGCCGCGCCGAAGAAGCGCTTGGGCCGCTGCAGGGCGTTTGAATCAACGCCGCCCGAGAGCACCTTGCCCGAAGGCGGAACGATGGTGTTGTAGGCGCGCGCCAGGCGGGTAATCGAATCGAGCAGAATCACCACGTCGCGCTTGTGCTCGACCAGCCTCTTGGCCTTTTCGATGACCATTTCGGCTACTTGCACGTGGCGCGCGGCCGGTTCATCGAAGGTCGAACTGATGACTTCGCCCTTGACCGAGCGCTGCATGTCGGTAACTTCCTCGGGGCGCTCGTCGATCAGCAGCACAATCAGAATCACATCGGGATGGTTGGTGGAAATCGAATTCGCCAGCCCTTGCAGCAGCATCGTCTTGCCGGTGCGGGGAGGCGCGACGATCAGGCCGCGCTGGCCCTTGCCGACCGGCGTGAGCAGGTCCATCACACGGCCGCTGGTGGCCTCCCGCGTCGTCTCCAGCTTGATGCGCTCCTGGGGATAGAGGGGGGTCAGGTTGTCGAAGAGAATCTTGTTGCGGGTCTCCTCGGGCGACTCGAAGTTGATGGCCTCGATCTTGACCAGGGCAAAGTACTTTTCGCCCTCGTGCGGTGGACGCACATTGCCGCTGATCGAGTCTCCGGTCTTCAGATCGAACTTGCGAATCTGCGACGGCGAGACGTAGATGTCGTCCGGGCCGGGCAGATAGTTGTAGTCGGGTGAACGCAGAAAGCCGTAGCCGTCGGGCAAAATTTCCAGCACGCCCTCGGCAAAGATGTGGCCTTCCTTTTCGCTTTGAGCCTGAAGAATCCTGAAGATCAGATCCTGTTTGCGAAGGGCGCTGGTGCCCTGGATTTCCAGGCTGCGCGCGATGCGGGTTAATTCAGTGATGTTTTTTTCTTTTAGTTCCGCGATGGTCATGTTCACCTGCAATAGGAAAGGATGGGTTGGAAGGATCCGGAAAGGGGAGGCATTCCGGAGAAAGATAAGGGCGGGAGTTCAGAGCTTGCGGCCGGCGCCGCATTGGAGACTCTGTTGAAATCAATCGGAGCATTCAACATTTTGAAAGGGCGGCTGCCTTTGATGGGAAGCCGCCATCAACTCAACTATACTTTGCGAAACGCGCCGTCAGGCTGCGCGGCGCTCTTCCGTGGGATGGCTTGCCGGGGCCTCTAACGGCTCCAAAGCCACCGGATCGATGGACTGAAAACGGGCAAAAACCGCATTCGCGGTATCTTGCACCCGCGTATTCGGCCGGTGCAGCTTGCGGGTTGCCTTGCTCGCCAGTTGACACAACTGGTAGCGATTGGATACATGAGAAATCGCTTTGAAAACCAAGTCTGAACGCATTACGAAAATCTCCTTTATAAAAAGTAGCTTCGCCCGGAATTCATCTGCGCCGGCGGTGAAGCGGGGAGCCAATGTGGCATGGGTTACCCCAAATTTCTGCTCCCAAGGTTTAGACGCGCGAAATGAGCGCATAGTTCAAAATCTTGCCGCATTTTCGCGCATGATGGAACAGTTATTACGCAGTATCAGAGAGACGAATTGCCACCTTGGGAACCATCCGCCTGCGTTTCCATTTCGGCAAAGAGCAAAACGCGCCCAGTCATCAACCGATAATCCTCAACCTGGAATTCATGTAGGAAACTACAGAAGGGTAAATACTCGCCCTTTATGGATGGCTCAATACACTATAGAACGAGTTGGCGCCCAGGTCAATATGTTTTTTTGAAGCAGTGATCAGTGAACAGTAGTTAGTGAACAGAGCGGTGTTTTAAGAATAGCGTAAATGGTTGTATTCAGTTGCATCCGTTCGCCCAGTGCCTTGGTCTGAAAAAGTCTATGCGTCTCGGCAAAAATGCGTCATTTCCAGCGCAGGCAATTCAATAAAAGTTGTTGATGATCGGAAAACTGACCACTGTTCACTGACCACTGTTCCCTGCTTTTCACGCCCAGTAACTGCGGTCCAGGGTGCGGTACTGAATGGCCTCGGCCAGGTGAGCCACGCTCAGGCGCTCGGCGCCTTCCAGATCCGCAATCGTCCGCGCGACCTTGAGAATGCGGTCATGGGCGCGCGCCGTCAGGCCCTGCTGCTGCATGGCGCGCTCCAGCAGGCTTTCGGCGTCGGGACCCAGTTCGCAGTAGGTGCGAATCTGGCGCGTGGTCATCTGCGCGTTGGCGTATGTTTTTTCGCTGGACTGGCGGAAGCGGAGGCGCTGGCGTTCCCGCGCGGCCAGCACACGGGCGCGAATTTCAGCCGAACCTTCGGCGGCCGCCGAGCCGCGCAGTTCCTTGTATTTTACCGCCGGAACTTCGATATGAATATCAATGCGGTCAAGCAGCGGCCCGGAAATCTTGGCGATATAGCGTTGAATCATCGGCGGGGTGCACATGCACTCGCGCGACTTGTCGTTGAAGTAGCCGCAGGGGCAGGGGTTCATGGCCGCGGCCAGCATGAAGCGCGCCGGAAAGCTGAGCGACATGCTGGCCCGCGCGATGGTGACCGTGTGGTCTTCGAGTGGCTGGCGCAGAACTTCGAGCACGTTGCGCGGGAACTCCGGCAGCTCGTCCAGAAACAAGACCCCGTTGTGGGCCAGCGAAACCTCGCCGGGGCGGGGAACTGCGCCGCCGCCGATCAGCCCGGCGTCGCTGATGGTGTGGTGCGGAGAGCGGAAAGGCCGCTGCGTAACCAGGCCGGCCGAGGCGTCCAGTACCCCGGCGACGGAGTGAATCTTGGTGGTTTCCAGAGCCTCGTCCAAGGTCAGCGGCGCCAGAATCGAGGGCAGCCGCTTGGCCAGCATGGTTTTGCCCGAGCCGGGCGGCCCGATCATCAGAATGTTGTGGCTGCCGGCCGCGGCCACTTCCAGCGCGCGCTTGGCCGTCTGCTGCCCGCGCACATCGCTGAAATCCAAGGAAAAATGTTGCAGTTCGCCGAGCAGCGCCGCGGTGGAAACGTGGCAAGGTTCGCGCTGAATCACGCTCACGACCATGGTGTTGAGCAGCTCCAGCACATCCAGCAGCGAACTGGCGGGATAGACGTTGACGCCCTCGACCACGGCGGCCTCGGCGGCGTTGGCCGCTGGCAGAATCAGGTTGGGGATGCCCTTTTCGCGCGCCATGACGGCCACCGGCAGCATGCCCGGCACGGCGCGCATGCCGCCGTCCAAGCCCAGCTCGCCCACCAGCAGAAACTGGCTCAGGTCGGTGACGTTGAGCGCGCCGTAAGCGCCCAGAATGCCGATGGCGATGGGCAGATCGAAGCCCGAACCCTCCTTTTTCAGGTCGGCTGGCGCCAGGTTGATGGTGATGTGCGTGGGCGGAATCTGGTAGCCGGAGTTCTTGATGGCGGCGCGCACGCGGTCGCGGCTTTCGCGCACGGCGGCGTCCGGCAGGCCCACGGTGTGGAAGACTTCCGTCTCTGCCACCACGCCGCTGTAGTCCACCTCGACGTCAATGAGATGGGCATCGATTCCGTAGACAGCCGCGCTGTGAGCCTTGAAAAGCATTGAGGGAGATTGCAGCAAGTTTAGCAGACGACGGTGATTCGAGAACAGGAACCGGAAGTTGGACCAAGGTTGCCGTAAGCGGGGTCCATCGCAGCCCGGTTTGCGCCCGCGGAGAGGCCTTTCCGGCTTCGACGATTGATGCGGATACGGCGTGTGGGATTTTTTTCAGGCCCGATGGATTACCCTCATAAAAGTTGGGCGAAAAACGCTCCGAGGGCTTCCATCTTGCGCATTGTTCTTTCCAATATAGGCACCTACGGCGACACCAACCCGCTGATCGCCCTTGCGCTGGAACTGAAACGGCGCGGGCATGTGCCGGTGATGGCGCTGCCGGCGGTTTACGAGCCGAAAATCCGGCCGCTGGGTCTGGAATTCCACGCCATCCGGCCGGACATCGACCCGACCGATTCCGCCCTGGTGAAGATGATCTACGACATCAAGAAGGGCACCGAGCACGGGCTGAGGGATTTTCTTTTCCCTGCGCTGCGCCAGACCTATGACGACCTGCTTGACGCCGCCACCAAACCCGAGCGGGCCGACCTTCTGCTGCTGGGCGAACTGAACTATGCCGGGCCGCTGGTGGCCGAGGTGACCGGGATTCCCTGGGCCAGTTACGTGCTGGCGCCGCTCTCCTTCTTTTCCGCCTTCGATCCGCCCGTGCTGCCCGGTTACCCCAGGCTGGCGAGGGCCGATAGGGCTCCGGGCTTCGGGCGGGTGATTAAGCGGGTGGCGCGGTTTGTGAGCCGCAAGTGGCCTGAACCCATCTACGAACTGCGCCGCGAACTGGGCTTGCCCCGGGGCGCAAATCCGCTGTTTGACGCCAAGCACTCGCCCTACCTGGTGCTGGCGCTGTTTTCGCGCGTGCTGGGCACGGAGCAGAAGGACTGGCCGCAGAACACGAAGATTACCGGCTTCTGCTACTACGACGCGGAGGCCGGCAACCATGCGCTGCCGACGAATCTGGAGGCGTTTCTGGCCGCCGGTCCGCCTCCGGTGGTCTTTACGCTGGGCTCGGCCGCAGTGCTGACGGCGGGAAAGTTCTATGAGTTTTCAGCGCGCGCGGCCATCCGGCTGGGGATTCGCGCGGTGCTGCTGATCGGCTCCGACCCGCGCAACCGGCCGCGGACCAAGCTGCCGGAGTCGCTCTGCGTGGCCGAGTACGCGCCCTACTCGGCGTTGTTCAGCCGCGCCTCGCTGGTGGTGCATCAGGGCGGCGTGGGAACCACCGCGCAATGCCTGCGCGCGGGCAAGCCGATGCTGATCGTTCCCTTCTCTCACGACCAGCCGGACAACAGCCGGCGGATGCAGTGGCTGAAGGTGGCGCGCGTGATGCAGCGCGCGAACTATACGCCCTTGCGCGTGGCGCGCCGCCTGCGGACGATGCTGGCCACGCCGCTTCTTGCGCAGCGGGCCGAGAGCGTGGCCAGAAAATTAAGCCACGAGGACGGCGTGCGCACGGCCTGCGACGCGCTTGAGGAGCTATACAGAAGCACCCGCGCGACACCCGCTTCTGACGGCACGGAACGCCCGTAGGGCAAGGGAGGGGCACTCAACAATGCGGCTTCCGTAAAGAGCAGAATCGAAAACACCATAGCCGTGCCCCGACGCAAGCGATGGCCTGAGAGCCATTTCGCAAAAGGCTATGTGGTTTGCTCCATGGACGGGGGTGTGGTAACCTTGATTTCTGTGCCGTGGTACGTGCGTAGGTTCAGTGTGTCCCTGTGCATTTTCTGGTTTCCGGGTGGGTTTCCGGGTGGAATGGGCTGGCGTAGCTCAGCTGGTAGAGCATCTGATCTGTAATCAGAGGGTCGGGGGTTCAAATCCCTTCGCCAGCTCCACTGAAGGAAAGCGGAAACGGGGCCTGAAGCGGCCAAAAGTTTTGCTGGCGTCCGGTATCTTTGGGCGCTGGGTCTGTCCTCCGCGGGAAATCCACTGAGGTGCATCTTCTCTGAAGGCCGGAGAATTTCCGGACGGAGGAGGGTGCGCTGAATCGGGCAGGAACCGGGGATGCGGACAAGTTGAGATGGGTCCCGGCAAGCGGCTTTTTGCTTGCTGGGGTGCGTGAGCACAGGTGGCCGAGCGGTTAATGGCAGCAGACTGTAAATCTGCCGCTCTTTGGAGCTACGGAGGTTCGAATCCTCCCCTGTGCACCATGAATTGAGGGCAAGAATGCGCCAGGGGCAGCAGCCGGAAGCGCGCGCGGGTTTGGATGGGAAGAGCCTGAAGCAGACTAGTTCCGATCTTGACCGGCGGTTTTGGGTGGCGATGGCGCTGTATGCTGTATTGGCGGCGCTGTGTTGGTTTACCTTGGGCGAGGGCGCGATCCTCGTGGGTGGCAAACCGGTGGAAGTTAGGTTGATTCCGCTGGTGATTTTCGCGGCGCTGGTCTTGAAAACAGCGCTGGCCCGCAAGGCGGAGAAGATTCGCCGCGGCGGGGACGGGGAGGGCGGTTCGGCGCCCCGCGAGTTTCAAAAGAAGGGCTGATGTAGCTCAGTTGGTAGAGCACTCCCTTGGTAAGGGAGAGGTCACCGGTTCAAACCCGGTCATCAGCTCCAGAGATTTGAGTGCGCAGTGGACAGCGGACAGTGGACAGTCGTTGTACTGAATTTGAACTGTTTACTGACCACTGTTCACTGTCCGCTGTTTTTTGCGGGAGTAACTCAGTGGTAGAGTCACAGCCTTCCAAGCTGTTGGTCGCGGGTCCGAATCCCGTCTCCCGCTCCACTATTGGGGCCCCCGCGAACGGGTTTTGGTTCGTGGGGTTGGCAGCGCAGGGAATAGAGCGGATAAGCTGAGAGACGCCGCTGTACGAGGCAGGGAATGAAGTTCGAACAGGCAGCGATTGCCGTCAAGGATGAGCAGCAATACGCGCGGCTTCAGGCAATGATCGATGCGGCCTTCGACGCCCGGAACGTGGAGGTTCTTTTGAACCGCGTGCGCCGGTCAAAACTGCGGATTCGCGACTTCGACGGGGTTTTGCATCGCGGGTTGATCGGCAAGAACGCCGCGGAGCTTTACACGGCGCTGCCGGTTTCTGATCAGGCCCAGATTCGCGAGCGCTACCTGCAATTGGTTGAAACAGTGCTGCCGGAGCTGCGGCAGAGGTATCTCAAGGTATACGCCGGCTATTGAGGCGCACGACACAAGCTTTTGCGCTCCCATCATTCAGGAAGCGCTACAAGAAAAAGTCTAACGGAAGGGACTGAAGACCAATGGCGAAGGAAAAGTTTGACCGCTCGAAGCCGCATGTAAACGTGGGAACGATCGGGCATATCGATCACGGGAAGACGACGTTGACGGCGGCAATCACCAAGGTGTTGGGCAAGAACAACCCCAAGAATGTATTCCGTTCGTTTGACTCGATTGACAATGCTCCGGAAGAGCGTGAGCGCGGCATCACGATCGCGACGGCGCACGTGGAGTACGAGACCGCCACGCGGCATTACGCGCATGTGGACTGTCCCGGTCACGCCGACTACATCAAGAACATGATTACCGGCGCGGCGCAGATGGATGGCGCAATTCTGGTGGTGGCGGCCACGGACGGCCCGATGCCGCAGACCAAGGAGCACGTTCTGCTGGCTCGCCAGGTTGGCGTGCCGTACATCGTGGTTTTCCTGAACAAGTGCGACGCGGTCGACGACGAAGAGCTGATCGATCTGGTGGAGATGGAAGTCCGCGAGTTGCTGACCAAGTATCAGTATCCTGGCGACGACGTTCCGGTGATCCGCGGCTCGGCCCTGGGCGCGCTGAACGGCGAAGCCAAGTGGGAAGCGAAGATCGACGAGCTGATGGCGGCGGTTGACAGCTATATTCCGACGCCGAACCGCCCGGTGGATCTTCCGTTCCTGATGCCGATTGAGGATATTTTCTCGATCTCCGGTCGCGGCACGGTGGTGACGGGCAGGATCGAGCGGGGCAAGGTCAAGGTAGGCGAAGAGGCCGAGATCGTGGGCCTGCGCGAGACGCGCAAGACGGTTGTGACCGGCGTGGAAATGTTCAAGAAGCAGTTGGACGAGGGCATGGCCGGCGACAACGCGGGCTTGCTGCTGCGCGGCATCGCGAAGGAAGACGTTGAGCGCGGGATGGTGATGGCCAAGCCCGGATCGATCACGCCGCACACGAACTTCAAGGGCTCGGTCTACATTCTGAGCAAGGAAGAAGGCGGTCGTCATACGCCGTTCTTCAAGGGCTATCGTCCGCAGTTCTACTTCCGCACGACGGATGTGACGGGAGTGGCGGAGCTGCCCGAGGGCACGGAGATGGTGATGCCGGGCGACAACGTGGAGCTGACGGTGGAGCTGATTACGCCGGTGGCCATGGAAAAGGGCTTGCGCTTCGCCATTCGCGAGGGCGGCCACACGGTCGGCGCCGGC
>Ga0224525_1000119_pt1 | contig 41495 bp, 20 predicted proteins | sample CFST100metaG_FD_179874 | JGI IMG/M metagenome (GOLD analysis project Ga0224525, IMG submission 179874) | Peat soil microbial communities from Stordalen Mire, Sweden - C.F.S.T100 | ecosystem: Environmental > Terrestrial > Soil > Wetlands > Peat | place: Sweden: Norrbotten County, Stordalen Mire...
GGTCTATTGCATATTCATATTGTGCCCCAAGCGGTGACGTTACTACTATCGTCCCTGTCGGTACTGCACATGTAGGCTGTACCGTGACGCTCGCTACCGGAGTGGCCGGTACTGCTGGCACTGCATTTACTACCTGGTTTGCGCTCGCAAGTGATACGCATGTCGGTGACGCTACTAACCTCGCCGTAACTGTATGTGTACCTACTGCTACCAGAGTGAAGGTCGCACTGGCCTGGTATACGCCCAGGTCTATTGCATATTCATATTGTGCCCCAAGCGGTGACGTTACTACTATCGTCCCTGTCGGTACTGCACATGTAGGCTGTACCGTGACGCTCGCTACCGGAGTGGCCGGTACTGCTGGCACTGCATTGATTACCACATTCGATGATAATGCTGATATACAGCCTGCTGCATTGGTGACAGTATAATTATATGTATTACTAGGTGTCAATCCTGAAATAGTTGTGCTAGCAGTGTTTCCTGCTATAGATCCAGGATTGATGATCCAATTACCTAATGGCAAGCCGTTCAAAACAACACTTCCTGTAGGTATTGCACAGGTCGGTTGTGTTATGGTTCCAACTACAGGTGCTGCTGGTAAGGCATTGACTACTACTGTCGTCGTTGCTGCTGTACTCGTACATCCATTGGCATTAGTCACTGTCAGACTATAAACACCACTCATAGCTAGAGTTGCATTTACCGAGACAGTAGGATTCTGAGCTGCAGAAGTAAAGCTATTCGGACCATTCCATGAATAGGTAGTCATACCATTTGGACCACCCGTAAGAGTAAGCAAAGTACCTTGGCAAACCGGACCATTGTTGGATGCAGTTGCCACGAGAAGTGCAGGTTGAGTGATCGTAACCGGAACGATTACTGTACAGAGATTTGCATCCCTTATTGTAACAGAATAAGATCCTGCGACAAGTCCCATAAAGGTCGGAGAGATCTGGAAAGGACCGGCATTGAGACTATACTGATATGCCGGCGTTCCACCTCCGCCTGTAAGAGTAACCTGACCCGTAGCATCTCCAAAACATAAAACATTTGTCTGGGAAACAACAGTTCCTGTCAGAACAGCAGGCTGTGTAATTGTAATCGGAACAAAGGCAGTACACATACTGACATCTCTCACAGTAATACTATAACCGCCGGCTGTAAGACCACTGAAGTTTCCTGAAGCCTGGAATGGCCCAGCATTAAGGCTGTACATATATCCCGGATTGCCTCCGGATCCAGCAACCGTGACGGAACCTGTTGAATTTCCGAAACAATCTACATTAGTCTGAAGAATGATTGTCCCTGCAACAGCAGCAGGTTGAGTTATAGTGAAAGGCACATTCCGTGTACATAAGTTGGCATCCTGGATCGTTACTGAGTGTGCGCCGGATGAAAGTCCGCTAAAAGTATTTGAACCCTGAAAGGCACCTCCGTCGAGATTATAAAGGTATGGTGCTGCACCGCCTGAGGCGGCAATTGTGACGCTCCCGTCCGCACCTCCAAAACAGCTGAGATTTGTCTGGGAAGAGACACTACCCAGTAACACAGCTGGTTGAGTGATTGTAAACGGAAGGTCAAATGTGCATAACAATGCATCTCTGATCGTAACAGTGTGATTGCCAAGTGAAATACCGGTAAAAGTACCACTTGCTTGATAAGTACCTCCGTCGAGAGAATAATCATAAGGCGCAAGTCCTGTACCAACAGATGCCAGGGCAGTGACCTTCCCATCAGAAGATCCATTGCAGGAAATGTTAGTCAAGGATGTTATTGTTCCGCTTAGATTGAAAATTACAATATCGACAAATACAGAACCTGAGCAACTAAATCCTGTTTGCACATTTACAGTAACTTTTCCGGCTGGGCCTGTTCCCCATCTTACTTTTACAAAGTCATCAGAGGCAGTACCACCTCCTGTAACTACACCTCCTATGATAGTCCAGTTGTAAGAGCTGTATGTACTTGTGAGGTTGTAAGTGATCTCAGTATTCGAACAAACGCTGAGAGTAGGGCTGTTGAATGCAGGTACAGGTGTAGGATGAATTGACACACTATCTACAACAGACGATCCGCATGTATCTCCAAGGAGATCAAGTTTTGTTGTATTTCCTATAACAACACCCTGAGTTGCCCCGAGATTCCACTGGACATTAACGGAATTTGTATTGTTGGGTGTGAGGAATACACCATTTGTAACATTCCATAAATAAGTAGCTGTAGCATCAAATGCTACTGTATATGTTTTTACTTCCCCTTCGCAGGCATTTGTTTTATTGACAGTAACATTATTAAATACAGTTCCACCTTTAACAAACACTAAAACAGAGGTATCTTTGCAACCATTGCCGTCAGTAACGACCAGACGAATATGGTAAGTTCCGTCAGGCATAAGATTATTGTAGAATGGTGTCGCTGATGAACTGTTACTTGCAAAATGCAGGAACGGGAATATAGCGTCGAAATAAATAAATGGCTGAGCACCGCTTTCAAGGCAGTCCCAATAGTAAGAATAGACTCCATTTCCACCAACCACAATTGAAGAGTAGAGTGCATAAGGTGCAGCAACATCACAACTGTTAACTGCCATTCCGGTAATATCAAGAGTCGATGAAACCGTTATCTGCACGCTCTTTGAGCGTGAATTCCCATGTGAATCCAGAGCTGTAAGAGTCACTGTTTTTGTTCCCTGATCACTGCATGAGAAAGTATTTGGCAAAACTGAAAGAGTAATACCACCGCAGTTATCATACGAACCATTGTCAACATCAGATGGTAATACTGTTCCTGTCCCTGAAGGACCAAGTACCAGATTAAAAGTTTTAACCATCACAACAGGTTTGACTGTGTCAATGACAGTAACCAGTGAGCTGCATGATGATGAATTTCCTGTTGCATCAGTTCCGGTAAGTGTAACAGAAACTGGTGCCGCGATATCAGCACAATTGAAATTAGTTTTGCTAAGGAAATAAGAAAGTACAGCCGTGCAGTTATCTGTTGAACCATTATTTATATCTGCCGGAACGAGTGTCGCGGTCCCTGTTCCGTTAAGATAAAGGTTAGTATTCTTGCAGGACATAACCGGAGGGGTTATATCCTGGGTTGTAACTATTACAGTAGCGGTTTCAGTATTCCCGGCAGCATCAGTAGCACTAATAATCACGTTGGTAGTGGTGGCTCCTGTAATTGTTGATCCAGCAACAGGATTTTGTGTCTTTACTATTGCCCCGGCAGGTGTGCAGTTATCTGTAACAACAAGCGTAGTAAGGAAATCAGGTACAAGTGCCTGGCAGCTGTTATTGAGATTAAGAGTTGGATTTGCGGGCGGGATAATCACAGGTTTAGTGACATCAACTACTGTCACATTTATTATTGAATTTGAGCTGTTCCCGGATGCATCAGTAGCAGTAATTGTAACTGGAGTGATTCCTGTACCAACCATTGTTCCGGCAACGGGGTTCTGAGTTATTATTATACTCCCTACCGGTGTACAGTTATCCGTTGCTGTTGCAGCTATTGCCGGAATTTGTCCTGAGCAAACTGCATTTGCATTTACGATAGGAGGAGCCGGCAGGGTAATTACCGGTGGAATATTTTCAACTATAGTGACAGTAAAACTGCAGTTAGCCTGATTCCCTGAAGCATCTTTCAAAGTATATGAAACGGTGGTTACTCCTAAATTGAATGTATAAGTGCCAACCTGGTTTATTCCCACCAATGGCGAAGAGGCTGTTGTTGCACCAGTCATAGTCCATGTAAGACTATTAACTGCACAGTTATCGGCGATCGTTGCATTTGCGACAACCACGGCAGCTGTACAAACTCCGGGATCGATATTCTGATTAATATTCGACGGGCATGTGATTGTCGGGTTTACTGCATCTACCAGTGTTACAAGTACAGGTGTACGGGTCATACTTACACATGCGCCTGCTTTGGATTCAGCATAATAAGTAGTATTATTGACCAGTACCGTAGCTGTACTTAAAGGAGCACCTCCTGAAGCTGCGGCATACCAGTCGACGGTACATGCGGGTGGTGGTGTCACTACCAGGCTTGCTATGGTAGCTCCGCCACCAGGGCAGAAGTTCTGCGGTGAAGGTGCTGTCGGAGGATTCGGCTGTACAGTGAAATTAATAATAATATCATCCGTTGACTGGCATGATCCGTTGCTGATCGTCCATCTTAAAGTATATACAACCCCATTCAGTCCTATAAATTGACTTGTCGGGCTTGTCGGAGTAATGAGATTTCCACCTGCTCCAACAACGATAGACCAGAGTCCTGTTCCAACTACCGGTATATTTCCTGCAAGTGTTGCAGTTGTTATTCCGCAGATTGGCTGATCAGGGCCTGCATTGGCAGTTGTGGGAGTTGCGGAAACAGTAATCGGTGTAACATCGACACTACCGGTATTTGCTCCGCTGTTATAGGTAAAGCTTGTCAGAACATAGACACCTGGTATAGGAGTGGGCAATGTATACGGTACCATAGCTGATGTAATTGTCACTGGTGCCTGAGCTGCACCGCTAACCGTATAATTGAGCACATAATCGAATGGTATCGGTCCCGGAGCGGTAAAAGTAACCGGTATTCCAGCCGCTCCGCATACAGGTCCTGAAGGTGCTAATTTAGCTTTCGGATTCAGGTTAGTTACCGAAGCAAGAGTGTAATCATCTGATCCGGTCGAACTCAGCAAATTTGTAGAAGTTGCAGTCCCGTTATAGTTATCACCAATGGCTGTAGTAGGAATCTCTATCCACTTACTTGTTCCAGTATTATATTTTGTAAGTCTTATGTTCGCAAGTCCTCCTGCGACAAGAGGTGTAATATCGCTGGTAGGAGTCCAGTTTACGTTTACTGACGACTGTGATCCAGCTGCAACTTTCACAGTCCAGTATTCCTGAGCACTGACTGACATCAGAGGAGCAGTAAAGTTTGTTGATGTAGGATTGGGATTTTTGTACTCAGCGGTCCATACTACAGGACCTGATTGCGTTGAAGAAATCTTCAGCTTATTTCCAAGTATATTTCCAACTCCGGCCTGGAATGTTCCGATCGGAAATTGAAAATTATCATACTGATTTATTTTTTTACTCAGCGGCCCGCTGACGAATGAGGTTGTGCTGCCACCTGCCGGAATCACACAATTAATTGCCGTGTTAGATATCGTGAGCGATGCTGTTGAACTGGTTTTTATCAGTCCGCTGGTAAGGAGGAGGTTCCCTTTCACCTCAATGGCTCCGCCATTATTAACCGTTAGCCCGGAAGCGTTATTTATCTCAAGGTTATTAAAAGCACTCGCACCTGAAAAATCACCAAGCGCACTGCCGACTGTTTGTGCAGCAGAGCCTGCAAACGACACTGTTGATCCCGCTCCTGTACCGGATGTAAATACCCCGGTATTATACCTTTCCATTGTTCCCTGGATAGTGAGTTTTTTATTGTAGACACTATTATCCAGAGTCGGGCCATCGATCTTCAGCTGGGTACAGATTGTAAGATCCTTGTTGGGAAGTATACGTGTACCTGTCCCTGAAAAATAAAGCTTCGGTATATTATCATACAGGTCTGCAATAATTGTATATGTTCCTGTTCCTCCATATTCGACGGTGGAATTGCTTGCACAAGAGAGGAATGTGGTGAAAACACCTGCTGGGAATGATCCGCTTTCGAGATATAAAGTTCCGCTTCCGTCAACAGTTCCCAGATTATGACCAAAGTACGGAGATACTACCTTGAGCTTATTATTAATTGTAGTTCTGTACGCGGTACAGTTATACGCATCAAGCGTAACAACATTGTTAATCGTAACTATAAAACCGTTCGGCCCACCAATCGGACATGGGAATGGATCACCTCCTGTTTGTGTCCATATCAGATTATTTGACCAGTTACCATCACTGTTGCTCGTATATTCCGGTACGTTATTTGGAAATGCCGTCGTAATTCCGGCAGTATATTCACCTCCGAGATTATTGGAAGCTAAATAATTATAAGTAATTGTATTCAGAACCGGGTCCACACCTGCAGTTTTAACCCATGTTGTTCCTGGCACTATCAGGCGGGCCGCTATATAGCTATTCTCCTGTGCTCCGGCAACATCGCTCTGCAGATAATTTGTTACCATATTACCCGACAAATTGGTAACACCTGAACTTTGAACCTGCCAGAAATATTTAAGAGCATTTGCTGGATCAGTAACTCCCGGGTGTGTACTGTTCACGTTATTAACCTGAACATAACCAACAAAGCTGTTCGCTGTTATAGTAAGAACAGCTGGTGTGTATTTTCCTGAAATTCCTAACGGATAAGTGAATGCTGCAGTTGCACCGGTATTGAAGAATTTCCTCAAACCGCCTGTGCTGTATACTCCATCCGTTATAATCATTTTTGTTATACTGAAGGGACTTCCTGCTATATTAGCACCAAGTTGAAGAGTAAAGACGGTCTTCTTTATATTAAGAATACCGGAAGTCATGGTCAGATCTTCCAGGAGTGTTATATCGTTTTCAGTCTGACCGCCGGCAGCATTATTTAATGTAAGCCTTGCAAAAGCACCGGTTCCGGAGATATGCTGCAAAGCTGCACCGTTCAGAATAATACCGCTTCCGACAGAATTGTTATCTGTATAGTTGCTGTTGTTTGTAAGATTTCCCTTAAGGTTGACAGGATTAGCTCCGCAAATGAGACTTCCCGAACCAATGGTCATATTATTATTTACTGTAATTGAGCTATTGAGTGTAAGAGAGGTCCCGGGATTAGCTACCAGGTCATTGAAAGAGGTAATTCCTGACAGGCTCTGTACTCCGGCATACGAGGATCCGTTTGTGACACTGAAAGTTGTTGAATTTGTTCCTGCAACATATCCTGCTGCTCCCGGAGTATTGGTAAAGTTACCATTGAAGGTAATGTTAACATTGTTTGAATTCAATACACTATTGGCATTGATTAGCATATCGCCATTAAGGACAAGAGGGCTGGCAAGCAACCTAAGGGCAGCATAGTTTGCAGCCGAGACACCTGTAATAGTAAGATTCTTTAATGGTATTGTCGCATCGAGGAAATAGTTATGAGGCGCTGCTATCCCTGTATTTGAGAAGATGATCGTACCGCCTGTGACGGATCCGGTTTCAGGCCTGATATAAAGGTCACCAAATGAAGATGACGGTGTGGTTAATGCACCATTGCCTCGTGCAATAGTAAGTGTACCATTCGACATCGTAAATTCACTGCCATTATTCACAACTTCAAACTTGGCATTGGAATTTACAAAAGCTTGCCCGTTAACTGTCACTGTTCCACCCGACTGCCTGTATTTAAGTATACCACCGGCATTAGAAGGATTCCTGCGGATCTGGCCGTTGACAAACAACAGACCTCCCTGGACATCGATGCATGAAGCGCCGCTGGTAGAGTATTCTATATCGTTATTGTTATTATCTGTTCCAACAGGACGGCCTACATAAACATTTCCATTTACAATCGTAAGTTTTCCGCTTAATAACAAATCGCCACTGTTATTTGCCACATTTCCTATAAGTATATTCTTGTTACCAGAATTGCTTGGAAGGCTTACAAATAGACCTGCTGTAGCAGGAATATTGAATGCCGTAGTTGTCGAAATCGTAAAATCAGTGGTAGGGTTTGTACGCATGTATTTGAAAGTCCCGTTTGTCAGGGTAAGCCATGCATCGGCTGGAGTTGTAAGGGTACCGGCAATGTCACATGTAAGCGTTGTTGCCTGCGATGTTCCTTTATTGACATTAACTGTTGAGAAGATAGTCAGTGGGGTCCCTATGGTACTTGTTATACTTGCTGAATTTGAGCCATTGAAAGTGACAGGAATACTAGTGAAATCAACCTTCGCCTGAGTGGTGGATGGAGCATTTGTAAGCCCGTTAGCATTGTTAATTAGGCTGCCTCCGATAGTCATTGACTGGTTAGTGCCTCCGGTGTAAACAAATAATGAAGCCAGTGGCGCAACCTTTACATCTCCTTCAATCACAAAATTCTGGGCTATAGCCCCGTTATTATACCATATGAGAGCTCCGCCCTGTATATCCAGATTCCCCTTTATTGTTATCGTCTTTGCAACAGTAGCAACAGGACCGGGATATACTGCACCCCAGGATGGACAGAACCATGAATCGGCATTCTGACCTCTGGTGATCAGGTTTCCGTAAATTGTTACATCATTGTTTGGAAACATAAGATTTGATCCGCCAAGAGGCGACAGGATCAGATTCCCATAGCTTGAAACGCCTACAGGCATATAATATTCAGTGCCAGCGGTTGGGTTTGTTGTATATAATTCAGTTGTTCCTTTATTTACATTGAAATCAGAATAATCACCCGCTGGAAAAACGAATGTGAAAGGAGAGTTATAGTTCGTCGTTACTCTGAAATTTCCGTTTCCGCCCGGGTTGTTTATAACCCTTCTGAAGTTGGAACTCGGGTTAAAACCGACATCAAGAGCCGATCCTTTTTCAATCTGGAGAGTAGCACAGTCTACCTTACCCTGATCGGCAGTATTATTGACTGTAAACAGGTATATACTGTCGTTTCCTCCGATTAATACAATATCATTTGTAGACGGGACGGTTAGCGGTGGTGCGGTGGTAAAATGGTCGACAGTTGACCAACTGCTGACATTACTCCATAATCCTGTCTGTCTTGAATACAGTATTCGCGGAGTGCCATTAAAAGGATCCAGAGGATTATCATCACCTGCAGTATATTCACCGTCAATGAATGATACATTCTTAAGGAAAATGCCAGGGTTCGGGTCACCAATTACATTGGTGCCTGTATTTATGTCGGTCAGAGTTCCTTTGGTCCAAGTGCTTGTTGCAAAGTTAAACCGGGCCGGTACATATTCATTTTCAGTTATGCCGGCTCCCAAAATGACATTACTCTGGTCATAAGTATAACTTTGAGTGATAGTAGCCGGACCTAGAGTAAATCCGGCAGAAATTACCCGCCAGTAATAGCTAAGGCTCCTTCCCGAAACTGTCACATTCGGATGTGCATAGTTGACTGGTATTACAGTGATAGAACCATATGCTGTTGGAACTCCATTTAATGTAAGTGTCGCAGGTGTGTAGTTTACAACTCCAATAGGAAATAAAAATGCACCAGTAGAAGAAAATACCTTTGTAACACCACCGTCACCATTATTACCGGCACTCTTTATATACCTCAAAGCTCCTCCGTTAACTAATGTTGCTGCTGAGTTCAGCTTTAGATTATAAGTACCGATATTGAAGATATTATTCTGCAGGAAAGTCAGATTCCCGTTCACAGTCATCCCTGCAAGAAGTGAAACAGGTGCTGCGGCGGCGTTTGTGTTGTTCAGTTCGACATTACCATAGATGCCATTCCCGTCAATTGTCTGTATAAGTGTCCCGTTAAGAGATATCTTTCCTGTACCAGCAGCAACACCAGAGTTGTAAAGGCTTCCTGCAACATTCAGTGTATTCCCATTATCATTCAGTGTACCCAGGGCATTTCGCAGATTGCCGGCAATATTAACGATAGTTCCTGCGGTGCCTGCAAAATTCATTGCTATACCTGCGGGTTTGTTGATTGTAAGATTGTTAAGTGCCTGAGTAGCATACAGGTAAAAATTCTGAACTCCTGTACCATTCAATGTTGTGGTATTGGTACCTGCATTGTAAGTAGTTAGGTTGGCGATTGTCAGATCACCGCCAACTGTAACATCGAGATTATTTGTTGTAAGTACACCAGCGCTTAAAGTGAGGTTTTTAAGCACCGTTATAGGTGATGTATTGAGCTGCACTATTACAGAACCGCTGGCCCTGTTAATAAGAAGATTTCCAAACGGAGCTGCAGAGGAAATAAGGTAGTCAGCATCATTTGCCGGAATGGAACCAGATGTTGGGAGTATTTCAACTGTTCCTCCTGTAACATTTATATCGGATGACGAGCATAAAACCTGGAAAGCATAAGTCGGTGCAATTGTTCCGCACACGTCGAAAATCCTGATTGTACCTCCTGACATTGCAAAACCGTTGTTGCTGGCACTGTTTGTTATATTGAAAGAACCGGCTGCAGCGTCAATACCGCCAACAGCCCTTATATTATTCAGCGGTGCACTTACAAGACCTGCAGGTGTAAATGTGCTGGTAGTTCTCTGGAACCGGCCTCTGAGCAATAATGTCCCTCCTGTTTGTGTATAGGCAATTAAACTGTTTGCCAGAGACGATGAATGAAACTGTTTCGTATCAAGAGTACCTCCGTTCATTAAGAACTGACCCGGTGCATATGTCCAGTATAATATACCGCCCGATTCGCGGGTTGAAAGGTATCCATCATTAATCTGTAATTTACCAAGGATCGATAATCCACTGTTCCCTGCAGCCGTATTGATACCCATCGTTGCATTATCCGGACCAGCTACGCCGTAAGCACCATTTACCTCCCGATAATCATCAGCTGTCGACAATACAATAACACCTGCACCATCCATAATCATTGCAGCCAGAGAAGGTATCGTGAAATCACTTGACGGCGGTCCGGCAGTTGCTCCCTCTGAAAGTGAAGGAATAACCATCATACCCTGCAAAACAAGGGTCCCTGAACGTATCCAGAGAGCTTTCTTAAGGTTTGGATTGGCGTTTGTTGCCGGGGCCGTATTATCTCCTTCTGATGTATTAGCACCGAACAACCTGAAATTGTTGTATGCCGAAGAATAAACTGTAAGTTTAAATGTCTGGTCAGTTCCTTTATCAAGAACAAGGTTATAAAAGTCAGTCTGACCATTACATGTCAGAGCCTTATCGCTCAATCCATTGAAATATACAGTTGCAAAACCTGTTGTCGGACCATTAACCAGAGGCGGAAAACTGTTATATACCGGGTATGACAGGTTTGTGAATCTAACAACTCCGTTATTGGTAAAATCGCCATAAACCTGTACCCTGTGTGAATGCAGTTCATAATAGTTTATAAAACCACCCGTTGTTCCATTGATTCCCAACGGACTCAAAACAGTATTTGTCACCCCTGTGCCCACGGTTATTGATCCGGTGTTGTCGACCGTAACATTTCCCTTAATAATTAGTGCCAGCCTCTGGGCTGTTGCATCATTTATCTGGAAGGTACCCTGCTTAACGTACAGATTTCCGTTGAGAGTTATGTTGTTTTTCAGGATAACAATTCCGGCAGTCTTAACTGTAAGGTGATAATAGGTAGCCTGTGTTGCTGGCATTGTTACTCCGGCATCATATTCGGTAGTACCTCCGTCAGTCGAAACGAACGTATTGGTAGTAATCGGAGTTGGAAAATTTGCCGATGAAAGCCTGAGAGTTCCGCTACCGCGAAGTGCTGTCAGTCCATTAGTGAATTTGAAGGTCGACAGATCGACTGATCCGCCCGTATTAATTGTTATATCAAGGTTTTGGGTAACAATATCTGATGGAAGGGTTACTGTACGGCCTGTAAGAATAACAACCTTATCACCTAAACCAGGAACCATTAATCCAGGTCCTGTAGTACCACCCGGATCAAATGTCCATGTGCTGGCCTGATCCCAGTTACCAGACTGGTAAGAATAATATGTTCCCGGAGCACCGACTGTCCAGGAACCTGTTATTGTTGATGCCCCGGCATAAGTCGATGTTGAAGGATTTGATCCTGCTGCTGAAGCTCCTGTAGCTTTTACCCATGAACCAGATGTGTTTGTATAAAGCTGTACCTGAAGCTGGTCACCGATAATCTCACTGTTATTATAAGCAAACGAAAGAACAGTTAATGCCTGTGTTGTTATTCCTGCACCTGTAGTGGTGATCTCCCAGTATTTGTTCATAAAAATGGTAAGGACACCAGGGTTAGTTGGAACTGCTCTAATTGAAAGGCTTCTTGCTGCAGCAGCCCCGGCTGGCAGGTTGGTCATTATGAATTCGTTATAATACCCGTTGCTCCCGACAGGCCATATCAGGGTATTAAAACTCTGATTGGTGACATTGGCAGATCGGGTAAGCTTACCTGTTCCATTCGTCTCAACCATTTTTGTTGTACTGAATGGGGCACCGCCAATTGCCGTCGTATTAGTTAAAGTAAGGTCAAAATTTCCAAGTCTTACAATACCTGAAGTAAGGGTCAGTGTACCGCCAACACTTGCAGCACCCGTGAGTGTTTTTGTTCCTCCTCCGTTGAAAATAAGATTGTTATAAACATAACCACCAACCTGCTGGTTAATACCGTTGTATGTTACGGTGCTGGTCGCACATGTGAATCCTCCACCAGTGAAATTTCCTCCAACAGTCAATATACCGGCTCCAGTATATGTGATATAATTTCTGTCTGAAGCCCCGTCCATTAAAATATTTCCTGTTGAAGTGAGGGTACCGCTTGTCAGAGAAATAAAGTCGTCATAATTGGCAAACGCAGTAGTTGGCATATAAACTGATGCACAGGTCAAAGTACCTGTTGTGATTGTTATTGACTGATCGCCTGGATCAGCAGCAGGTGCACCAAAGGTAATTCCACCGGTGACATTAAGAGTTCTTGTAGTCATTACCACAGTGGTGGCAAGAGTTGTTGCATCTTCAAACGTGAGTGCACCAATTGCATTGGGTACGTTGGCTGTAAGAGTAATAACATGCCCGTTACGTATTGTAACAGTCCCTGCACCTGCAGCGACACCCGGATAATCTCCGGGGGCACAGTTATTCCAGGCCCCGCCTGCTCTTACCTGCCATGATGTATTTGAATTCCAGTTACCAGTCGCCAGTGTCTGGTAATCGCCATCCTGAGGTGCAGGTAAAGGAGTTGATATAGCTTCATCACTTGATTTACTGATGAAAGTGTAAAGAGATTTGCTATCAGAATTACTATCGTTATTCAGAGAACCTAAAACAGGTTTCGGAGTAAAAAGCATCAAAATGATAAGAGCAATTGCCCCTGAAACGGATTTTACAGATCCGTATATATGCTTCCTAACAACAGATCCATGGAAAGAAATCTCCGATTGTCTGAAATGAAAAAGCTCTCTGAAAAAAGCTAACGATAAAATAAAAAATGCAGAGTTTGGATTCTTGCGTCCCATATTGATCAGGTTCAGTAATTTCAAAACTAGTTATAAACTTCTATCTATCAAACAAATAAAACTCTGCAGGTTATAGTTTTCCCTTTTTGAGCTGCAGAATTTATTACTCAATCGCTATAATCAGCGAATATATACAATTTTTAAACACCTGTAACACCATATTTTTCAAGTGTTTTAAACATATTAGCAAGACTTTTTAATATTGGTTTTGGTTGCTTATGGTAATTGGTTTAATCTAATCGCATTAAACCCCGGTTAATAGGCCTTTTGTGACAGTTCTGATAATTTAGTATTTTGACCAATGCCGAGATATTTAGATCAAACAGCCATTTTTTATTGATGAAAAGTTTGATGGGAGTACCAATTTATGAACATAATAGAAGGGTACTGCTTTTGCCATTCCTATTCATATTTGGTATTTTGTTTTGCAGAACAGAAAATGTCACATATATTTGCACTCTCTTTTTGGGGGTTTAGCTCAGCTGGTTCAGAGCATCTGCCTTACAAGCAGAGGGTCGGGGGTTCGAACCCCTCAACCCCCACGACTGTAAACCGGCCGCAAATGCGGACCGGTTTTGTTTTTTAGAACCCGAAGAAGGCTCGCCTTATGAAGGAAGATAAAAACAAAATCTTCTGATTATTCAACAAGCTAAAGATCATCCTTTTTGTACGGAATTGAAAACCGGAATTCGGTCCCTTCGTTAGGTTTTGAGCTTACCCATATCTTCCCTCCCTGCAGTTCGACATAAGCCTTGCATATTGACAAACCAAGCCCGGTTCCTGAATATTGCCTTGATTTGGTATTGTCGACCTGGTAAAACCTGTCGAAGATTCTTGACAGATGCTGAGCCGGAATCCCTATGCCTGTATCTCTGACAAAAAACTCAACGAAGGCATCCTTCATATCATAACCAAAAGATATTTTACCTTTTACAGTAAACTTAAATGCATTATTAATAAGATTTGAAAGAATCTGGACAAGCTTCGTACTGTCTGTTATAATCTCTGCATTCTTGAGAGCAAGTGGTGTCTCAAGGTTTAGGATAATATTATTGAGGGTTTTCTGATAACTGAACTGATCATAAAGTGTTCTTAACACTGTATTCAGGTTTATCCGGTTCTTGTTCAGCCTTACCTGCCCGGATTCGATACCAGCGAGATCAACAATATCATTTATTATTGAGAGAAGATGATTGCCGCTTTGAAAAATAATGTCTGTGTACTGGTGCCTTTCGGCTTCAGAAACGCCCGGCTCGTTCATTAGTACCGAGAACCCCAGAATCGCATTCATTGGGGTTCTTATCTCATGAGACACATTATGAAGGAATGCTGTCTTAAGACTGTCACTTTCCTCTGCCTTTTCCTTTGCTGCGATAAGCTCATTTTCAGCTTTTTTGCGTGCTGTTATATCCCTGAAGCTCCAGACACGTCCGACTGATCTCCCTCCGATCTTCTGAGGCTGTGAATAACGTTCAAAAAACCTTCCATCGTTAAATTCAAGTAAATCAGAGGTAATCGCTTCAGGATCAGAGTAGAGAAATTTAACTTTGCCAATAAAATCGTCGGGGCACTTAAGCTGGTCCAGTACAAATTGCAAAGCTGCTTCATCTTTCATCAATTTCAGGACCTCTTCCGGTATCTTCCACATCTCGGCAAACTTTTGATTGTGTTGAATAATTTTCCCATTTGTATCAACAACAAGTATACCATCAGCAGTTGATTCAAGAGTAGCATTCTGAAGGGAGAAAGATTTCTCCAACTCAGCTTCAGCAATTTTTCTGGAAGTGATATCTTCCACCATCGCAAGGAAAAAATGAACTTCGCCGGAGTTATTCCGTATCAGACTTACAGTTGTAGAACCCCAAATTATGGATCCATCGTTTTTAAAATATTGCTTTTCAGTATGATAAACGGGGATATCCATCGCCACCAGCTTTAGCAGTTCAAGTTCATCACCCGGAATATAATCAGGATGCGTAAATCTTCTGAACGTCGACCCGTAAAGTTCCGATTCCGAATATCCAAGCATCTTGCAGAAAGAAGAATTCGCCCTGAGAATGCCCATATCCTTGCCGGTCAATAACATCCCAATCGGACTGTCCTCAAAAACTTTACGGAATTTCTCCTCACTCTCCAGGAGAATCTCCTCTGAATTTTTTCTCTCAGTGATATCCCGCATTATTGACTGATAATAGGTCACACCTTCTATATCAACTTTACGGGCACTTACTTCAACCGGGAACTCTGTTCCGTCTCTCCTTTTATGCACAATATCAAAAATAGCAAAACCTATTTCATTGAGTATTTTGATATTTTCTGAAAATTTATTTTTAAAGGAATCTGCCAGAATTATGCTGATGTTATTACCTATCAATTCTTTCCGGTCGTACTTGTATGCATCAAGAGCCTTGTCATTTGCTTCTATTATTTTAAAATCACTATCCATGAGAAGGATAAGGTCATTTGCGAATTTCAGTATATAATCATAATGCTTTGTAAGAGCCTGTCTCTCCAGTTCCCGTTTTAATTTATCGCGGTAAAACCTTATTCTCTGCTGCCACCATAAACCTCCGCAAAGAAATAACGTTATAATAATCAATAGCATAATGATTATTATAACATCCCTTAGCTGAACCTTTAGCCCTTCATAAATTTCATCCTTATCAGTCTTGGCCAGTAAAAACCATGGGGATTCAGGCACTTTTTTCATTGAAGCAAAAACAGGTACGCCTCTGTAATCAATAGCATCAGAAGTTTCAAGGTATCCTCTGACTGCCATTGACGCAGCAAGTTTTTCCTCCGTCACAGATTTCTTAAAGTTTAGTGAAGCATCAGGCTTATGCCGCAGATCGCTCAGGTAAACTATTGAATCGTTCTCAACATGGAAGATAAATGATTCAGATGTACTATTCTTTATTGGCCATGACTGAATTAGCGGAAAAAGAACTTTATAAGGATCAATCCTTAAAATCAGCGCGCCAATTACTGACGTGTCAGTTTTTTCAGGACCAGTCATAGGAACTACAAGATCAAGATGAACAAAATTGACATTACCGGTGAAGTGAAGGTCGGTAAGTACAACCTTACCCTTATTCATAATATCCGGCAACCGAAGTTTAAGGTAATTGCCAATGGTAGTATCGCGGTTAGGATAGAAAAGCGTCACGTTCATGTGCCTATCGATAAAAAGCGCATTCTTGTAATCGTAGTTATCTGTCATGGCTTTCAGGTCGCTCAGCAGATCCTCATGCAATTTTTTGTCACTTTTATTTTTCAGGAATCCTGAAAACTCTCTTACAAGGGAAAGATTCTGGTTGATAAAAGTCCCGTCACCGATTCGTTCCAGTCTCCATTGAGTAATCTGCCGCACTTTCAGGTCGGTAATTGTGGAGAGCTCATGCATGCTCGATTCCAGCAGATTCTTCTTCTGACTGTAATAATATAATTCACCGATCAATATAGCACCAATAGAAATAATTAAAAAAAGAACAATCAGAGGCATGGGATTTACCGGTTTTATTCTTCCTGAATTCATTTTAAATCTGATAGGTTGATTGATTACAGAATCCGGCTAAAGGATCGCAATGGTAAAGTTAAGAATTTCCTCTTATTATCATCATTGGAAATGATATCTGTCAGAAAGGAATCTTATTTCTTCTTTATAAATATTGAGGCTAGTATTGAAACAAGCAGAATAGAAACAATTATTCCAAGGGAAAGTAGAATCGGAATCTCAATGTGGAAGAATGAAGTCAGCATCTTAATACCTACAAATGTCAGGACCAAGGCCACTCCCGTTTTAAGATACCTGAAATATCCTATGATTCCGTTTATTGCAAAATATAGCGACCTGAGTCCGAGGATTGCAAAAATGTTCGAGGTATAAACTATGAATGAATTATGGCTTATTGCCAGTACTGCAGGTATTGAATCGACTGCAAAGATAAGGTCCGATACATCTATAATTATAAGAACCATAAACAAAGGTGTGGCATACAAAAGCTTGTTCTGCCTTACAAAGAGCCTGTTCCCATGAAGTTCACCCGTTACAGGTAAAAACTTTTTGAAGAACCTTACTACAGGGTTCTTCTCTGGCTCTAACTGTATCTCGGCCTGAAACATCATTTTAATCCCAGTGAAAACAAGAAATCCTCCAAAGAATATAACTATCCATGTAAACCTTGTTATTAGCGCAACCCCGGCAAAAATAAAAATGCCTCTCAAAATCAGGGCACCAAGAATGCCCCAGAATAAAACTTTATGCTGGTAAATAGCCGGAACTGCAAAATAGGTAAATATCAGTATGAATACGAAAATATTGTCTACACTCAATGAATATTCAATTACGTAGCCCGTGAGGAATTCAAGCGCTCTTGTCTTTCCAAATTCAAAAAAGACAAACAGGTTAAAAAATAAGGCGATTATAATCCAGACAGCAGTCCAGATCAGTGCCTCTTTAACAGGCACTTTGTGCTCACTCCTGTTAAAAACACCAAGGTCGAGGGCGAGAATCAAAAAGACAAGAACATGGAATCCTATCCAGAAAAAAATACTTACCTGCATTAAGAATTAATTCAGTCTGCAAACTTATTAAAAAATCCGCAGTATAAATAAGAAAACCTTGCCATTGAGGTCATATAACTATGTATCATCTGTTTCCTTGCAAAGCTGAATATTAAAAACTTTTCTACCTTTACAAACCGCATATAAATATTTAAAATCCTTTGCAATGAAGAACATTATCACTTGCCTGATAGTTTTATTAATAGTGACCGGCGCTCCTGAAATTTCTTACTCACAAAAGAAAATTCCAGGTACCAGTTTAATTACATCATCTGACCTTGAAAGCTACTTAACTTTCCTGGCTTCTCCCCTTCTGAAAGGAAGGAAAAATGGAGAACCGGAACTTGATATAGCCCAGCAATACATTGTTTCGGAGGCTAAGCTTCTTGCTCTCAGACCGGCAAACGGGAAAAGCTATCTTCAGCCATATTCAATAATGAAAAACACATTGAATCCGGAAAAAACGATGATTCAGGTTGTAACCAAAGGCAAGGATACATTGACATTCAAAGAACCCATTTTCCAGATTGTTCCGACAGGGCCTGTTGATTTCAATATTGACGGAGATGTGGTTTTTGCAGGTTATGGACTTAAGCAGGATAAATATGGATATAATGATTTTGAAAATATCCGTACAGAAGGGAAGATACTTTTGGTCATGATGAGCTCTCCGATGAATCAGGAAGGCAAATATGTCTTCGAATCGACAAACTGGAAATCGTTCATGAGCATCCAGGTCAAGCTGACTGCCCTCCTTTTCTCACGGGCCAAGGCTGTTATTATTGTCATGGATCCACGGTCAGGCTATTTATCTCTCGACGACCAGTTCCCGGGGATATCAGATGAACTGACCTCTTCGACCGCTTTCAAGGGTGAAAAACCCAAAATTTTTCAGTTTACCAACATGCCAAAGATACTATTCATAAGCAGGGTTGTTGCTGACGCTATACTCGATGGCAGCGGATCTACCCTTGCAGAGCTTCAGAAAAAGATTGACACCGATCTCAAGCCTCACTCTTTCCTGATCCCTGATAAGCACGTCAGGATAACTGAAGCTGTTCAGTCGACTGAAGAATCTATGAATAATGTGGCAGCCTTTATTGAGGGAAGCGACCCGGTCCTAAAAAGTGAGTATGTTGTTTTTTCATGTCATGCCGACCATATTGGTGTCTCATCAAAGGGTATCAATACCGGAGCTGATGACAATGCATCAGGATGTGCTGCTCTTTTGTCAATGGCAAAAGCATTCAGCAGCCTCGAAAAAAAACCTCTCAGGTCGATTTTATTTTTATGGTTCTCAGGTGAAGAATTAGGTCTCTATGGATCTCAGTCATACGTGAATAACCCGCTTGTGCCTCTCGAAAAGACGGTTGTCGACCTCAATATGGACATGGTAGGCAGGACAAAGAGTGCAGCAGATACATCTGCCGAAAACCCGATGACCGGTCCGAACAGTGTGTTCGCAATTACCGACAACCAGAGCAAAGAGCTGATGAAGATTGCTGAAGATGTTGACAAGGGAAGCGGACTCGATCTTGATTATAGCCTTAGCGGAAGAAATCATCCCCTTCAGCTCTTTGCAAGAAGCGATCATTATAATTTTGTAAGGCACGACATTCCTGTACTATTCTTTACAACCGGGCTTCATACGGATTATCATACGCCAGGTGATGTCGTCGAAAAGATCGATTTTAATAAAATGCAGCTTGTTACCAGAACAATGTACCAGATAGGGTATAATGTAGCAAACAGAAAATTAAGGATTGCAGTTGATAATCCATTCAGTAAATGGTAAAAAAACAGCTTATAATCATTAGACTATAAGCTGGATATCTGTAACCGCATGTTAATTATCGGCCTTTCACAGGAAAAAAAGTCTGGATTGCAATTCTGTATTTTTCACTTACATCCGGAATGCCATTTCCATTAGTATCTTTCATTGATGAAAGGTACTCCATAAGCGCCAGCCACTCTTTCCCTTCCTGGATTCCATCCTTGCTTTCATCTATGTCAATCACCGCTCCCTTCATGTCAGTTATTACCTTCCCTGTGGCATCCTTTGGCACAACATTTATCAGCCCAAAGCTCATCTTTTTTATAATACCAACAAATTCAAGCATGTAGGAATTAGCAGCTACTGAATATAAGGTCTTGTTCTTCTTTGAAAAATCAACATCCCTGGTTTTGCCGGTACGATCAATAATTTCCAGCTTTTTTATCTTGTTCAACAATCCTCCATGGGCATCAAATTCTACCTTAATGCCGGAATAATAACAATAATTCTCAGCATCTGATTTTGATGCCATCCGGAGAATTTCTAGCACACTTTTAAGTTCTTTCCCGGTTACATAAATTTTTGAAAGCGGATAACCCGGCACATTATCCTTACCCTCTCCCATCGACATTATCCTGAATATATCCGGGGCACTCTGAATGCCAGGAACAATCTTATCGCGAATAACTCCTACAGCAACCATACAGACGTCAATCCCTTTACTGGTATGGTTGTTCAGGTAGCTGTATATCGCATCAGCTACAAGCGGACCCAGGTTGCTACCCTGTATGTCACCCTGTTCATTGCATTCAAGCAGGAATCCAGATTCGACAACAGGCTTTTGATAATCCAGACCGATAGGTTTAAGTATTTCATCATTTACCAGTTTTTTCTGATCTTCTATCAATTGATTTATCATAGGATCACCTGCAATCCTGTCATCTACAGGAAGCAATGAATAATTGTCCACTGTTACTTTTCCATTGTCGTAAGTAAGTTCAAGTTTTCCAACATACTGGCCATATTCACCAGTCTGGACAACGGGAATGCCGTTTACCATTATCGGCTTTTCGAGCTTTGTATGAGTATGAGCGCTAACTATGACATCGATTCCTTTGACTTTTCTTGCAAGTTCGACATCCTCTCCAGACCATTGTCCTTTCTTATCAAGCTGAACGCCGGAGTGTGAAAGACAGATTATGATATCACATTTTTCATCCTTCAGTTCTCTGACCAGCTTTCTGGCTGTTTTTACCTGATTTGAAAATTTTATCGGCAGAGCAAAGGCTGCATTTTTATCGGCAGATTTTCCCAACAGGGAAAAGAAACCTATTTTCAAGCCATCTTTCTCCATGATATATTTTCTTCCCATCAATCCGGAGTCGAATAGCTTTTCGATGGCATCATCTCCAGGGTCTTTCGCATTAAATACGGCATTTCCAAGAAGAACCTTAGGAATCTGTCCACCTTTTGCAGCAGAACTGATCATATCAGCAAGCTTTTGATCTCCAAAATCAAATTCATGGTTACCTATACAAACTACATCGTATCCCACGGTCTTCATCAGCCTGAGCTGAAATCCGGTGGATGGCTCCAATTCCTGGAAAAGAGTTCCCATCAGGAAATCCCCGGCATCCACAACAAGAGTAATTCCAGAATTTGACTTCTCTTCATTTTTTATTATTGTCGCCATCCGGGCAAATCCTCCTATTGTTTTATCATCATTTACAGTCATTGGCGTATATGCAGATTCAGGAGAATAGCCTATAAGCCTGGAATGAATGTCGTTTGTATGCAGTATCACAATTTTCTTCGCTGTCTGTGCCTGAAGACTCATTAGCGACAGGAAAAGGAATAAAACTGAAATAGTTCTTTTCATGATGATTATTTTAATAAATAAATGTACTAAATTAAATTACTTCTGCAACTACGAAAGTACTTCCTCCGACAAAAACCACATCTTCCGGCCCTGCATCAGCGATTGCTGCATCAAGAGCCAATCTGACTGAGGAGTAAGATTTACCGTAAAGTCCTGATTCCGAGGCTTTCAACTGAAGCACTCTTTCATCAAGTGCTCTTGGAATTGATGCCCTGGTAAAATAATATTCTGCCTTTTTTGGAAGAAGAGGAAATACAAGCGAAAGATCCTTATCGGAGACGAAGCCGATTACCATACGAAGCCTTGCTGATTTCATGGATGTCAGCTGGCGGACGACAAATTCCAGACCTTCTTTGTTATGCCCGGTATCAGAGATCACAAGAGGTTTTGTCCTCAGCACCTGCCACCGACCCTGCAAGCCGGTATTAGAGATAACTTTTCTTATGCCGTCGACAAGATCTTTATCAGAAAGGTTGAATTTGGTCCTGAGAACGGAGAAAGCCTCAAAGACAGTTTTCAGGTTATTTGCCTGGTAATCGCCACCTAGGGGGAGCCACCCGATGATAGTCTTATCTTCAGTAATATTCTTTATATTATATTGTCTCTCACCTGTAAGGTAATTGATCTGCTGAAGACGACACCCGAAATCATCATCAGCAAAGAAAACATGAGATTTGTTCTCTGCTGCTGCCATCTCAAAAACTTTCCTTGTCTCGATCTGCGTTTCACCAATAACCACAGGAATATCATGCTTTATAATACCGGCTTTTTCTGCTGCAACTTTGCTCAAAGTGCTTCCCAGGATGTCCATGTGATCATGACCGATATTCGTTATCACAGAGAGTACAGGCGTAATTATATTGGTAGAATCAAGCCTGCCTCCCAATCCGACTTCTATTACGGCGACATCGACCTCTTCGCGGGCAAAACAATCGAAGGCCAATGCTACTGTCATTTCAAAAAATGATGGCTTCAGCGATTCGATTATCCCCCGATGTTTTAAAACAAATTCAGTGACTTCCTTTCTGGGGATCATCTTTCCGTTTATCCTGATCCTTTCCCTGAAGTCCTTGAGGTGAGGCGAAGTATAAAGTCCTACCTTATATCCTGCCTCCTGCAGAATGGAAGCAATCATATGCGAAACCGAACCCTTTCCGTTTGTGCCTGCTATATGAATAGTCCGGAATCTCGAATGCGGGTGACCAAAGTACGAATCAAGCGCATTCGAATTATCAAGATTATTTTTATAGGCAGCTTTCCCTATTCTATGATATGCAGGGAGCTGGCTGAACAGAAAATCGAGCGTCTGCTTGTATGTCATACTTTTGTCTTGCGGTCTTGCGGTCTTGCGGTCTTGCGGTCTTGCGATCAATTACCAATTGTTTCTTCTGATCTTTTTCTCTTCGAACCTTTCAGGCAAAGATGATGGGTATTTCTTCGGTTTTCCGATTGAAATTATTGAGACCGGGACAATGTAAGAAGGGAGTCCGAGAATATTGCTGACAGCTTTAATTCGCTCTTCTCTTGGTTCGACTCCAAGCCAGACAGCACCCAGTCCTTTTGAATGAGCAGCCAGCAGCATGTTTTGAGAAGCAGCCGAACAATCAAGCTTGTAATAACCGGGGCCATTCTCCATCTCTTTGTCACCGCATACAACAATGGCATGACTTGCTTCAGCAAGCATCGATGAATAGGGATGAACCTCCATTATTTTTTTCATTATGCCCCTGTCGTCAATTACAATGAAATGCCATGGTCTTCTATTCCTGGCTGATGGCGCATACATGCCGGCTCTGATAATTGACGTGATAATCTCTTCATCAACTTTCTCGCCAGTGTAATTGCGAATGCTTCGCCGTGAAATTATTCCCTCGTAAAGTTCCATAAGAAAAACAATTTTGTACAAATTAAAAGACTTTATTAACAGTTGGCAAATTATACTATTTTTTTTGGTTAATTTCACCAATTCTGAAATGGCGTTCCGGTTATGATTTAATGTGCTGATTTTAAACCACTTGAAAGATGAAAAAAAAGCATAACAAGAAACTTTTTATTCTTGATACCAATGTTCTTCTCCACGATTATACATGCATTTACAATTTTGAGGAAAATGATGTGATTATTCCCATTGTCGTACTTGAGGAGCTTGACAAGTTCAAAAGGGGTAATGACCAGATAAATTTTCATGCCAGGGAATTCACGAGGGAGCTCGACAAGCTTTCCGGTGATATGTTGTTGACTGCAAATATTCCCCTTGGAGAAGGTCTTGGGAACCTTCACATTGAAACCGGAAGGGATTTTTCCGAGAAAGTGAGCCAATCATTCTCTGAAAGGACCCCCGATCACCGGATTTTAGCAATTGCCGAAAATGTCATGAATTCGAATAAAGACAAAACAGTTGTTCTTATAAGCAAGGATATAAACCTTCGCATGAAGGCTAAGTCATTGGGAATCATAGCACAGGATTACGAAAACGATAAGGTTGCAAATATCGACGACCTCTATAAGGGTATTTCGGTAATGGAAGGGATGAATCAGGAGCTCATCAGCAAGCTTTATGAACTACCTGAAGGGGTACCCGCTGAAGAATTCAAGTTTGACCCGGAAATGAAGGGACACCAGTTTTTTATAATGAAAAATAATGGATCCAGCGCCCTTGCACACTACAATCCGTTAAAAAAGCTTCTCAACAGGGTTATCAAACAGACTACATACGGCATTGATCCCAGGAATGCTGAGCAGACCTTTGCCCTGGAGGCCCTCGCTGATCCGGATGTACAACTTGTATCTCTTACAGGCAAAGCAGGCACGGGCAAAACCTTGCTGGCTCTGGCTGCTGCACTGGCACAGCATAAAAGATACAAACAGATCTTCCTGGCAAGGCCAATCGTTCCACTTGCTAACCGCGACCTTGGGTTCCTTCCTGGCGATGTAAAAGAGAAAATGGAACCTTATATGCAGCCACTTTATGATAATCTGACTGTTATCAAACATAAATTCAGTCATCAGAGTCCGGAATTCATCCGTATAAATGAAATGATGAAGGAAGAAAAGCTTGTGATTACACCTCTTGCATATATAAGAGGAAGAAGCCTTTCCAGCATATTCTTTATTGTCGATGAAGCCCAGAACCTCACTCCTCACGAGATAAAAACCATTATAACCCGGGCGGGCGAAGGAACAAAAATGGTCTTCACAGGCGATATCGAACAGATAGATTCGCCTTACCTCGATACAGCATCGAACGGGTTAAGCTATCTCTCCGATAAGATGAAAAATCAGGACATCTTCGCGCATGTGAACCTTGTTAAGGGAGAACGAAGCTTCCTTGCAGAGCTTGCAAGCAAATTATTATGAATAATTCCTTTATAATAGGTTGCATATACAGCAGATGAATGAGCATTACCGTAAAAAGGTGGCATTTCACACTCTTGGCTGCAAGCTGAATTTTGCTGAGACATCGACCATCTCCAGATCTTTTCCTGAAGATAAGTTTGAGAGAGTGCCTAATACCAAAATAGCCGACATATATGTTATCAACACATGTTCGGTGACTGATGTCGCCGACAGAAAATGCCGGCAGGCAATAAGAAAGTTCATCCACTTGTCTCCTGATGCATTTATAATTGTCGTTGGATGCTATGCCCAGCTTAAACCCCAGGAGATATCAGTCATACCCGGAGTCGACCTTGTACTCGGCATCAACGAGAAATTTGATATCGCCACCTATCTCGATAACTTCGGGAAGAAAGCGAGGGCAGAGGTCCATTCGTGCGATCTCACTTCAGCTGATATGTTTAATGGATCATTTTCCGTAGGCGACAGAACGAGGTCCTTCCTTAAAGTGCAGGACGGGTGTGACTATGGATGTGCCTACTGTACCATTCCAATGGCAAGGGGTAAAAGCAAAAACCCGGATATCGGAATGCTCACCATTGAAGCTGAAACCATTGCCCGAAAAGGAATTAAAGAAATTGTCCTGACTGGAGTCAATATCGGGGACTTTGGCAAATCTACCGGAGACATATTTTACGACCTCCTCAGCGAGCTTATCAAAGTCGAGGGCATATACAGGTACAGGATATCATCCATTGAACCGAACCTGCTGACAAATGATCTGATCAGGCTCTCTGCTGAAAGCAGCAAGATACTCCCTCATTTCCACATCCCGCTTCAGAGCGGAAGCAACAAGATTCTCGGTCTGATGAAAAGAAGATACAAGCGAGAAGTTTTCAGCGACCGGATCAGTGTTATAAAGGAACTTATCCCCACTGCAGGTATAGGGGCTGATGTAATTGTCGGATTCCCGGGAGAATCTGCTGAAGATTTTACTGAAACTTTTGATTTCATTAACTCGCTTCCCATTTCATACCTTCATGTATTCACATTTTCGGAACGGCCTGGAACAGTAGCTTCGACCCTTCCAGGAAAGGTAACATTTGAAGAAAAGGAATCTAGAAGTAAAAAACTGATTTCACTTTCTAAACAAAAACATCAAACATTTCTTGCTCAAAACACCGGATGCAATGCAAGTGTACTTTTTGAACCTGCAAAAAGTGCCGGAATGATAAGTGGATATACAGGTAATTATATCAGGGTTGAACATCCCTGGCAATCAGCACTCTCCGGAGAAATAAAAAAAGTCAGGTTGACCGGAATTTCGGTCAACGGTAAAATGAAAATTGAACTAATTGATTGATTATGATTGACTATAAGGATATTTGCAGCAAAATAGAATCAGCAGCCAGGGAGGCAGGAAAGTTTATAAAGAGGGAATCTATTGGGTTTGATATCAGCAGAACTGAGAATAAAGGACTTCATGATTTCGTGAGTTATGTCGATAAGGAATCCGAGAGAATGCTTGTAGAGAAACTGGCAATTATACTTCCGGAAGCCGGGTTCTTAGCCGAGGAAGGAACATCCTCTAAAATTAGCTCAGAATACTGCTGGGTCATTGACCCCCTTGATGGAACCACAAATTTCGTGCACGGACTTCATCCTTATGCGATCAGTGTTGCCCTTACAAAAGATAATGTGCCAGTTGCCGGAGTTGTTCATGAAGTTGAAGGAGATGAGACATTTACTGCCTGGAAAGGCGGTGGGGCATGGCTGAATGAAAGCCGGATCAATGTTTCATCAGCAAAAAAGGTTTCAGCTTCACTGGTTGCTACCGGATTCCCGTATAACGATTTCAACCGTCTCGAAAAGTATATGAGCTGCCTTTCATATTTTTGCAGGGCCAGCCATGGCATCAGGAGACTCGGATCGGCCTCTGTTGACCTTTCATATGTGGCATGTGGCAGGTTTGAGGCTTTTTACGAATATGACCTCAAGCCATGGGACGTGGCTGCAGGCATTATTATCGTCAGAGAGGCTGGCGGAAGGGTCAGCGATTTTTCAGGAAAAGAAGAGAATCTTACCGGCCAAGAAATTGTTGCAGCCAATCGTTTCGTTTTTCCTGAATTTCTGGAAATTGTGAGTAAATTTATGCGGGATTAGTCAATAAGGGAAATGGAAGCCATCGGTTTTTATATTGTATATGGGTTTGCCTGGGTGCTTACTTTCCTTCCCTTGCCTGTCCTTTACATTCTCTCTGACTGTATTTTTCCAATTGTGTATTACTTTCCGGGCTACAGGAGAAAGGTGGTCCGTACCAACCTCATGAATTCCTTTCCCGAAAAGAATATTAAGGAAATCATTAAAATCGAAAAAGCATATTACCATCATCTTTGCGACCTCTTTATAGAGACCTTCAAGCTGATCCATATGAGTAACAAGGAGACAATGGAAAGGATGCAAATGACAAATCCTGAGTTGCTCAACAGGCTGTATAACGAAGGCAAGGATGTAGTAGCAATTCTTGGCCATTTCGGAAACTGGGAATGGCTGGTCTGCCTGCCGCTTTATACGAAGCTTCAGATTGTTTCAATATATAAACCTCTTAAAGACAAGCATTTTGACAGATTTATGAACAAAATGAGGTCGAAGAACAATATGATACTCTCTCCGATGTCAGGTATTATAAGAGATGTAGTAAGCCTGAGGCAGAAGAACATCAGGTCCCTCTTTGCATTCATTACCGATCAGAGACCTCCAAAGGGAGAGATAAAATTCTGGACGAAGTTTCTGAACCAGGATACTCCGGTTTATCTTGGCGCTGAGAAAATTGCTTCAAAATACAATATGGCCGTTGTCTTCTTTAATATTCAGAAAGTAAGGAGAGGATACTATACTTTGACGGCCGAGCTGCTTTTTGAAAACAGTGAAGGTCTTCCTGAACACCTTATAACTGAGACACATGTTCAAAGGCTTGAGGAAATAATACGCGAAACACCGGAGCAGTGGGTCTGGACACATCGCAGATGGAAGTACAAAAGAGAACAGGCTAATGGTTAAGTGCGCAATTGTAATATTAAACTGGAACGGCATTGAATTTCTGAAAAAATTCCTTCCCGGCGTTCTATCCCATTCTTCCGGTGCAGATATTAATATATATATAGCCGATAACGGATCAGAGGATGGTTCAGCAGAATATATTGCTGAAAATTTCAGCGTTGTAAAGCTTATCCGCTTTGATAAAAACAGTGGTTTTGCCGGAGGTTATAACCTGGCTATTGAACAGATTGAAGCCCGGTACTATGTTCTGCTTAACTCGGATATTGAAGTAACGGAAGGCTGGCTTGAACCTATGTTAAGCTACATGGATATCAATCCCGATGTAGCTTCGGCACAGCCGAAAATCCTTTCCTATTCGCAAAGAGAGAAATTCGAATATGCCGGTGCTGCCGGAGGGTTCATTGACAAGTACGGTTATCCGTTATGCAGAGGGCGTATTTTTTACAAGACCGAAAAGGATGAGGGACAATATGATAACCAGACTGATATATTCTGGTCAACCGGAGCATGTATGACCGTACGGGCTGAGGCATGGAAAAAATGCGGCGGATTTGATGCAGATTTTTTTGCACATATGGAGGAGATCGATCTCTGCTGGCGATTTCATAAATCCGGATACCGCGTTGCTTATATTCCACAATCAGTTGTTTATCATGTAGGAGGAGGAGCTCTCCCTTACAACTCGCCTTTTAAAACATTCCTTAATTTCCGGAATTCTCTTTACCTCCTCTATAAAAATCTTCCTGACAGGGATCTTCACCGCATCCTTTTTACAAGAAAAATACTTGACGGCATTGCTGCTCTCTTTTTCCTGGTAAAAGGAGAATTCAAAAGCTTCCGGGCAGTCTGGAAAGCGCATATGGATTATTACAGGAACATTGAACAGCTGAAAATGAAGAGAATATCTGCAGGGAAATCAGAACCAACAGATTTTGGCGGACTTATACTGAACAAAAACATCGTATTTGAGTTTTATGTCAGGAGACACAGAACTTTCTCCAGCTTAAAAACGAACATTTAAATTAATGAAGAATTACCAGTTTATAGTTTTTTTCTCTATTGTCATTACAATCTATTCGCTTGCAAATGCATACATTTTCTTCAAAGGATATCATGCACTCCAGCTACAGAGGGAGAACAAAATTCTCTATACTATTATTTTTATAACTCTTGCAGTCACATTTATCGCTGCAAAGCTCCTCGAATCACGTCACTCTTCAGTATTTACGGATGCATTGAATATTATTGGCGGCTTCTGGATGGGATTTATGCTTTATGCCATAATGTTCTTTCTTTTATCTGATATTATTTTCATTATACTTCGCCTGACAGGTCTTCTTGAAAGAGGTAATATACCTGTCTTCAGACGATGGTCTCTTTTGATTACATCCGGCATTTCCGTTTTGCTGATTGCCGGTGGATTCATAAATGCTATGATCCCTGTGGTCAAAGAATATAATATTACTATCAATAAACGGGTGGATGGAATAAATAAACTAAGGGTCGTCGCCGTTTCCGACATTCACCTGGGAAGCATCATTCGGAAAAGAAGCATTAAAAAATTATCAGGCATGATTGAGGATATGCATCCCGATGTTATCTTTTTGCTTGGCGATATTGTTGACGGAGAAATCGGACCTGTACTGAGGGGCGATTTGCTGAAGTACTTCAGAGAACCCAAAACCACGGATGGCATGTATGCAATAACCGGTAATCATGAATTCATCGGTGGAGCAGCAAAGACGATACCTTACATTGAAAGCAAGGGGATCAGGGTCCTGAAAGATGAGGTAGTGATACTACCGGGAGGAATCCAGGTGATCGGAAGGCTCGACCGTGACTCAGAACGCTTTTATAATAAAAAGCGGCTGCCTCTTGAGGAACTTATGAAAGGTATCGATCATTCCAGACCTATCATACTTCTCGATCACCAGCCATTTCATCTTTATGAAACAGAGAAGAATGGCATTGACCTTCAGCTGTCGGGCCATACTCATAACGGGCAAATGTGGCCGCTCAACTACCTGACAAGGAAAATATATGAGTTGAGCTACGGCTATATGAAAAAGGGTAATTCTCAGATAATAGTCTCATCGGGATTTGGACTCTGGGGGCCAAGGGTCAGGTTAGGAAGCCATTCAGAAGTGCTGCTTATAAATATTGAATTTACAGGCGGAAGCCAGGGAAGTGAATGATCAACTTATAAAAGGTCATAGATCTGTTCAAGTGCAATCCCTCTCGATCCTTTGATCAGGATATGATATCCGCTTACCTGTTCCGATTTCAGGTAATCCTTTAGTTTTCTTATATCAGGGAAAGATCTGAAGCCAGATTCTGAAGATACCTTTGAAAACAGTGGTCCTGTCAGCAGAACCTCCTTAATATTGTTATCATTCAATATTTTAAGCACTCTGAGGTGTTCTTCCTCGCTCTTGTCTCCCAGCTCAAGCATATCGCCGAGGATGCACATCTTCCTGCCAGTCTCAATTTTTGAAAATGATTCAATAGCCATCTTCATGCTTGATGGATTTGCGTTATATGAATCGCATATCAGGATATTTTTCTTTGTAGCCTTTATCTGGGACCGGTTATTTCCCGGATTATATTTTGCGATCTCCTCTGATATTTCTTTCATACCTACTCCAAGGAAGAGGCCGGCAGCAATTGCTGCTTTTATATTGAGGATGTTATATTCACCGAAAAGATTTGTACTTATGCTGTACTTCTTGTAAAGGTACTCCACTGCAAGAGAAAGGTTCATTTTGGCCGATCCGGAAGTAACAATAAGCTCCGTTCCGGTTGGATATGAATATGGAACAGCACGGTTCACCAGTTTGTAGATTTTCTCGGTAAGCACCGGGTCCTTATCATTGTAAATTGCTATGCCGTTCACCTTCCGTAAGTGTTCGTAAAGTTCTGTTTTGGCTTTGACTACTCCTTCCGCGGATCCAAAGCCTTCAATATGAGCAGTTCCAATATTAGTAATTATCCCATAATCTGGTTTGGCGATCAGGCAGAGCGTTCTGATCTCTGTCAGATGACTTGCTCCCATTTCGACGACCATTATTTCTGTACCTTCAGGAGCGGAGAGTATTGTAATCGGGACGCCGATATGGTTGTTCAGGTTTCCCCTGGTGGCATGTACATTGAATTTCCGTGAAAGGATCGCTGTGATTAGTTCCTTCGTAGTTGTTTTGCCATTGGTCCCGGTTATTGCCAGCACGGTAGCTTTGATTTCTTTCCTGTGGCATGCTGCCAGTGCCTGAAGCTCGAAAAGGCTGTCATCGACCAGAATGGTTCTTTCAGTCTCAAAGGCAGGGTCGTCGATAACTGCCCATGAAGCTCCTTTATCTATGGCTTCGGCAGCAAATTTATTTCCGTTATAATTATCGCCCCACAGAGCAAAAAAAATCTGACCTCCGGTAACTGATCTGGAATCGGTGGTGACTCCTGTTGATTCCCTGAATAGTTTATAGATTTGTTCTGTCTTCATATTCAGAAAAAAATGCCTCATTATTTTCCATAATGAGGCTTTCTTTATTTTAGTTCAATATCAGAATCCTGCAGGACTTCCTATCCTGATCATTGCACATCTGAATCCGATGTCGTCGCGGGATTCATTCTGATCGAGAAATCTTCGTGTGGATGGGTTGAGCCAATAGGCTCTGTCTTTCCATGATCCGCCTTTATAAACTCTTGCGTTATCGTTAATAAGGGTTGTGTAATCACTGTTCTCGCCTGTACCAATATCCTGGGCATACATTCTGAGAGAGCCCTGTTTGAGGTCGGGAGTCTTCCAATCGGTTGTGACGGAAGAAGGCTGGTCGCCATCCCTGTAGTTTCTGTAATCGCCTTTCTGATAGTTGTATCTTGTTGCAACGTCGGCATCTTTTACAGTATCGACATAAAGTCTTCCAAGATTTCCTTTCGTAACAACTTTGCCATTAGCATCACGGCGAAGGTCGGTATAGACGTTTCCTCTGAAGGGATTGAATTCGTCGAAATCGTCGGAGGTAAGAGGACGATATACATCCTGAACCCACTCGTTCACATTTCCGGCCATGCAGTAAAGTCCATAATCATTAGGCCAGTATGATTTAACGTCTGTAGTAATACTTGCATTATCGTTCAGGCTTCCTGCAACACCCATCATATCGCCGCGTCCACGAACAAAGTTAGCCATCATTTCGCCGCGTGCCTTGGTAGATGAGTTCCTGACATTATGACCGTCCCAAGGGAAAATTCTTCTTTCATAAACTCTCTCCTCAAAGGTATTTCCCCTGAGGGCATATGCAGCAAATTCCCATTCAGCTTCGGTAGGGAGGCGGTAGCTTGGAAGAAGCAGTCCATCTTCAAAATTTGTTCTTCTTTCGGTCTGATTTGGATTAAGGCTTTCCCTGAGCTGGTTAACCACGCCTTCGTACTGGCCAGCAAGATATGATTCTGTATTGAAGTTATTCTGATTTTTCTGATCAGGATCCGGATTCAGTTCTCCCTCATCGATAAGCAACTTTTCATTTACCCTGTCAGTTCTCCAGAGGCAGAAGTCATTAGCCTTGATCCAGCTTACGCCTACAACAGGATAGTTATTATATGAAGGGTGACGGAAATAGTTTTGCACATAGGGATCGTTGAAACCCATCGGGCTTCTCCAGACGAGAGTATCAGGAAGAGCTCTCCTGTAAACCTCAGGGTAATCTACATAAACCCTTCTCAGCCAGAAAAGGTATTCGCGGTAATCCACGTTCCTTACCTCAGTTTCATCCATATAGAATGAAGAGACGGTAACTGTCCTTGGTTTGTTGTTCCAGTCGAACAACACATCCTGTGCGACCTGCCCCATTGTAAATCGTCCGCCTTCGATAAGGACAAGGCCCGGACCTGTTTGCTGCTCTGCTCCGAGTGTTACCTCAAATCCGCCCATATCAGGGTCATTATATTTCCATCCTGTCGAGGTAGAGGTATTTTCACCATTTTTTTTCTTGAATATACTGCACGAGAAAAGAAAAAATGAGGCAAACATTACAATCAGTACTGCTCTAAATTTATGCATAACTCCTTTAGTTTTATGTCTTTTTAGAATAATCAAAGATAATAATTTTTATAAAAAACTACTTTTTAATCATCAAATATAACTACAATTCAGGAAAATTTATTGTTTTGACTGTTTTTCTTTTATCAACATTATTTAAACTTAAAGCGATGCCTGTACTATGCATCAGAGATACCGGAAGAAGGCTTTCTCCGGATGCAATATTAAAACGATAATTGTAAAAAACAACTATTATTCCGGTTTTAACTGAAAATCCTGCCTGCAGATCAATATTTTTCTGATTGTCGGCTAGCAGTACAGAATTGATTGACAGATTTTTAGTCTCAAAAACAGCACCGGCACCTGCTGTGAACAATCCCTTGCTGAATTCAATTTTGCCTGTTGGACGCAGGAATAGTTTTTTCCCGGCATCAATATCTATTTTTCCCGAAGCATGAAACAGGATATTCCGGTACAGCCTGTTACTTGCCAGCTCAGAATTGCTGAGATCGGGTTCGGTAAGATGGTTAAATGCGATTCCACCGAATACCCTGCCGGCAATAAAAAGGAATCCTGTGCCAACATCGAAAACTGTTTTCCCTCTTGATGAAAGCGATTCGCCGGAAATATTTACAACTCCATCGAGCGGGTCTATCTGATCAGGAAGAATTGTTCCGCTGAAGTCATATCCCCTGTGAAAAAACGAGGCTGAAAGCCCTGCCCCGATAAAGAGGTCAGTGCCGGCACGGAAAAAATAGGAATATGAAAAGCCACCCTTCAGATCATTGATCATGCCTCCCATATAATTATCAGAAAGGTAAAATCCTGCCCCGCCGTGAAGAGATGGAAAATAACTGTCATACGATAGACAAACTGAATGAAGATTGTAATTGTTGCCTGGATAAAGATTCTGATAAGAAAGCCTTAAAAGCCCGTCTCCCTCACTGCCAGTAAGAGCAGGGTTGCTTATCATTGTTCCCTGGTAATTCAGGACCGAAAGCACTTCCTGCCCGAAACTATTGATTTCCAGGAAAGATATGATAAAAAGAAGAGAGATCAGGTATCTTGCCATATATATCGTAACCGCAATATCAACGCAATGAAAACGTTATTATTTTAAATCCGGCCTGGTTATAAAAGAAACGGAATTAGTTAAAAACATAAATCACATTTCTATCTTTGCCCGGAATGATAAAAAGATCATACCAGATATTGTTGCTCATCACTTTGTTTTTGCAGGGCAACCTTCAGGCTCAGGCACCCAAAGATAACTATTCTTCTTCCTCGGTGCTCTCTTCCGGCCAATGGTTTAAAATAGCTGTCGTACAGGATGGCATTTACAGGATCGACTTCTCAAAGCTGAAGCAGTTAGGCCTCACGGACCCATCAAATCCGAAGATCTTTGGAAATAATTTCGGCCAGCTCTCATATTATAATGATGATCCTAAACCGGACGATCTTAATGAGATAGGGATTTATAAGAATACAGGAAGCGACGGTATATTCAATGAAGGCGATTACCTTCTTTTCTTCGGGCAGGGTACAGGGAGGTGGAAGTTCAACCCTTCAACCGGAGATTACGATTTTGTCCATCATAACTACTCTGATACCGCTTATTATTTTATTACTTCCGGCGATACGCCGGCGAAGAAAATCGCCGATGCTGTTCAGCCGTCAGCTTTGCCGGATTATTATTCTTCGTCATCAGATGCTCTCTATTTCTATAAAAAGGAAATTGAGAATCTCCTCAAATCAGGCAGAGAATGGTATCAGCCAGTATCGGTTTTAAGCAGTACAACAATTGATCCGGGATTCTCCGACATTCTCACAGATCAGAAAATGAAGTTCAGGATAAAGGTTCTGGCAAGGGCTCCGGTCGAAACTCTCTTCAGGTTTTACGAGGGGACAACAATTCACCAGAGCATACAGGTCAATGCAGTCGATATGCTTGATTATACCGGTACGCAGGCACAGATGACTGATTCTTCCGGAGCTGTAAACCCGCTCTCCTCCTCACCCATATTTTCTTTAAGCTATTATAACAATGGAGAAGCCGGCGCAAAAGGATGGATTGACTTTGTCAAGCTTGAATGCAGGAAAAATAATATTTACCACGATCAGACTTCTTTTTATTCAGATTCCAGGGCTGTCGGACCTGGCCATCTCACCCAGTTCACTATCAAGAGCCCTGACAGCAGCCCGGTTGTCTGGGACATTTCAGATCCCGGAAACGTGCGAAAGGTTATATACACAAAAGCCGGAGACGATATTATATTCAAAGAATCAACCGACAGCCTCAGAACTTTTGTGCTTTTTAATGAGGCAAATATACTATCGCCTTTGTTTCCTAAAAGTGCAACAGCCAACCAGGATCTTCACGGGTCAAATGCTGCCGATATGATTATAATTACGCATCCTCTGTTCTATAAATATGCACTGAAGCTTGCTGACTTGCACAAATCGGACAGAGGCCTTCTGTCCCTGATTGTCACACCGGCACAGATTTACAACGAATTTTCTGGCGGAACGCCTGATATATCAGCATTGAGGAATTTTATCAGGATGAAATATCTTCAGCAGAAGGGAACAGATCATCCCCTTAAATATCTCCTTCTTTTCGGCGACGGCTCCTATGAAAACAGGACAGATCCTCCCATGAACCCGAATTTCATTCCTACCTATCAGTCAGAAAATTCAAATGTGATTGTTTCGTCATTTACCTCAGATGATTTTTACGGTCTGCTTGATAATGGAGAAGGAGAAGCAGACGGAACTGAGGATATAGGGATAGGAAGGCTTCCTGTCAACGACACGACTGAGGCAGGCATAGTAACCAGGAAAATTGCCAGGTATATGAATCCCTCAAACAAGGGCGACTGGAAGAATATTATTTGTATAACCGCCGACGACGAAGATGGAAACGCTCATGTTTATGATGCAGAAGGACTTTCGGCTGCATTGACTGACAGTGTTCCTGTTTACAATATTGATAAGATATATCTTGATGCTTACAAGCAGGTTACCACAGCAAACGGGCAGACCTATCCTGATGTAGAGGAGGCAATAAACAACAGGATCAATGCTGGGTGCCTAATTTTTAACTATATCGGCCATGGAAATGAGACCGGTCTGGCTCATGAAAGAGTTGTGAAGACAGATGATATTAATTCATGGAAGAACGGTCCTAAGCTCCCATTATTCATAACGGCGACATGCGAGTTCAGCAGGTGGGACGATGGCGAGCTGAACATTATAACAAGGGAAATCAAGGAAAAGAAGTCAGCAGGGGAAATGGTTCTGCTAAATGAAAACGGCGGAGGAATAGCATTAATGTCTACAACACGTGTTGTTTATTCAGCACCCAACTATTTTCTTAACAAAAATATCTACAATTATGCCTTCAGGATAGATTCTGCAGGGAATCCACTGACGCTCGGTGATATTCTCAGATTGGCAAAAAACGATTCGGGCACCAGTCCAAATAATAGAAATTTCTCACTCCTCGGCGACCCGGCGTTAAGTCTTGCATTCCCATGGTACGGTAAGGTTGTGACAGATTCAATAAATCATTCACCTGCCACATCAGGCACCGATAGCCTGAAAGCATTGAGCCTTGTTACCATTTCCGGACATATAGAAGACTACCAGGGCAAATTGATGAACAATTTCAACGGAACTGTTTCGCCCGTGGTGTTCGACAAGGCATCGGAAATAAGCACACTAGGCAATGACGGCGGATTGACATTAAAGTTCAGCCTCAGGAACAATATTTTATTTAGCGGCAAAACCACAACCTCAAACGGCAGGTTCAAATTCTCCTTCATCATTCCGAGGGATATTGATTATACTTATGGAAACGGCAAGATAAGCTATTATGCAAACAATTCATCTAAAGACATGAACGGCTATTTTTCAGACGTAGTCGTAGGTGGATTCGCAAGCTCCACATCAGCAGATACTTCGGGTCCCAACATCAGGCTGTTCATGAACGATACCCTCTTCAGGAACGGTGGAATAACTGATGAGAATCCAACTCTGCTTGCACTGATCAACGATACCGGGGGGATCAACACAACTGGTTCAGGCATCGGGCATGATCTGACTGCTTACCTTGACATGGACAGGAATAATTCAATTGTTCTGAACAGCTACTTTGAGAATGATCTGGATAATTACATGAAAGGCAAACTGACATATAATTTATTCGATCTTAGCCTTGGTAACCATTCACTAACTCTGAAAGCCTGGGATAATTATAATAACTCATCCGAGGAGACTATTCATTTTTTAGTGGAAGCGGGAGGAAAATTCATTTTGAAAAACCTTATGAATTATCCTAACCCTGTAAATTATGATACTAAATTTACTGCTGAACAAAACCGTCCCGATCAGCAGTTTGATATCACCATCACGATTTATGATCTTGGAGGAAGGGCTATAAAGGTTATCAAAACATCGGAATTCATATCAGGTTACGAGATACCGCCTGTCTCCTGGGATGGATCGGTTGAAGGCGGGAAAAGGGCCGGAAGAGGCATATACCCGTACAGGATCACCGTTAAAACGAATAGCGGAGAAACGGCTGAAGGGTCAGGCCGCTTAATCATTTTATAAGCTTAGTACAATAACGCAGGAAAAAAATTGTTTTATATTTGCACTTTTGCAGAATTACCTGAACCAGAATGAAACACAGATTAATTGCATTTGTCTTGCTATCAGCAGCCTTGCTGAACAGTACCAGACTTTACTCACAGTCAAGTTCCGGCGAGCTTAATGCCATACAGACAGTTGTCCCGTTCCTTATCATTGCCCCTGATTCCAGGGCCGGTGCAATGGGAGATGCCGGAGTGGCGACCACTCCTGATGTTTACAGCATGCACTGGAATCCTGCAAAATTTGCCTTTATCGATGGCAAAGCCGGTGTAGGAATATCTTATGCCCCCTGGCTGCGTAACCTTGTCCCGGATATTAATATAGCCTATCTTACAGGATATAAAAGAATTGACAAAAAGCAGGTGCTGAGCGGAAGCCTTATTTATTCTTCACTCGGAGATGTCCAGTTTACAGACATCTATGGCAACTTCATGATGAACTTCAAGCCAAATGAACTGGCTGTAGATGCCGCTTATTCAAGGATCCTGACAGATCATTTCTCTGGTGGGATTGCATTCAGGTTTATCTATTCCAACCTTTCCGGAGGATCATATATTAATGGCGAATCATCAAAAGCCGGTATCTCTTTTGCAGCCGATGTATCAGGATATTACCAGAAATCCGTTACTCTTTTCAATAAAGACGCCATAATAGCTGCCGGCATTAATTTCTCAAATATCGGAACGAAAATGAGCTACTCCGATTCCCATGCTTCCGATTTCATTCCCATGAACCTGAGGATTGGTACTTCCGGCACAATTAATCTTGACTCTTACAACAAGCTGACACTTACAATCGACCTCAACAAACTCCTTGTCCCGACACCCCCTATATATTATTCAGTTGGTGAAATCGATGCCAAAGGAGATACGGTCAAAACCGCATTGAGCGAGATAAAGGCCGGAAAAGATCCGACTAACCTCTCAGTGCCTGCAGCCATATTCCAGTCATTCTATGATGCACCGGGCGGATTCAGTGAAGAGCTGAAAGAGATTACCTATTCACTGGGAGCAGAATACTGGTATAACAACCAGTTTGCAATACGGGGAGGATACTTTCATGAAGACGCATCAAAGGGCAACAGGAAATATTATACTGTCGGAGCAGGATTCAGGATGAGCGGCTTCACCATCGATTTCTCCTACCTGATTCCTGTCAAGCAGAATAACCCTCTAGCAAGGACATTGCGTTTTTCCCTTTCATTTGACCTCAGCGCACTAAGGAACGCCAGCAAATCGCATACATGAAAATAAGGATTGGCCAGGGCATCGATTTCCATCGGCTGGAAAAAGACATCCGGCTCTGGCTGGGAGGAATAAATGTTCCTTCGGAAAAAGGCTTTTCAGCTCACTCCGACGGTGATATTCTTCTTCATGCAATTTGTGATGCAATCCTTGGCGCAGCCGGATTTGAAGATATCGGTCATCAATTCCCCGATACTGATCCTCAATATAAAAACATTGACAGCAGGATACTGCTGAAGAGATCATTTGACCTGATAAAGAAAAGTGGATATCACATTATAAACATCGACAGTACGGTCTGCCTCGAAAAACCGAAAATAGCTCCTTTCATTCCAGAGATGAAAGCAATCATATCAAATATTCTTGAAACCGTGCCGGAAAATATTTCAATAAAGGCAACCACAACAGAGAAGCTCGGGTTTATCGGAAAAGAGGAAGGAGCAATAGCCATTGCGATTGCTCTTCTTGAAAAATGACCCTCGGTTAAATTACTTCATCAATCAGCTTATCGTCTGCAATTGAAGGCATTGTTACAACCAGCCGGGGAGTCCTGTTCATTTCCCTTTCAATAGCAAACATTGCTCCATCATTGCGCGCCCAACTCCTTCGGGCAATTCCGTTATTGACGTCCCATTTAAGCATCATTTTCAGCTTGTCTCCGGTCGATTTCAGTCCATCAAGAACCATTCCGAAACCGCCGTTTATAACTTCACCCCATCCCACTCCACCACCGTTATGGATAGAGACCCATGTAGCGCCACGGAATGAATCTCCGATTACATTCTGGACTGCCATGTCGGCAGTAAACTTAGACCCGTCATATATATTTGATGTTTCCCGATATGGCGAATCAGTTCCTGAAACATCATGATGATCCCTGCCGATTACGACTGGAGCGCTGAGTTTCCCTTTTGCAACAGCTTTGTTGAAAGCATCGGCAATGGCAATCCTCCCTTCTGCATCGGCATAGAGTATCCTTGCCTGCGAACCAACAACCAGGTTGTTTTTGCCTGCTTCTCTTATCCAGTGAATATTATCCTCAAGCTGTTGTTTTATCTCCGCTGGAGCACCCTTCATTATTTTTTCAAGCGTTGAGGCAGCTATCTTATCAGTTACGGCAAGATCGGCAGGGTCATTTGAGCAGCAAACCCAGCGAAAAGGTCCAAAGCCATAATCAAAGCAGAGAGGCCCCATAATATCCTGAACATATGAAGGATACCTGAATTCTCCGTCGGCTTTAAGAACATCGGCTCCGGCTCGCGAAGACTCAAGAAGGAATGCATTCCCATAATCGAAAAAATATGTGCCGTTTTTTGTGTGCCTGTTAATTGCCTCAACCTGGCGGACCAGGGATTCTCTGACATACCATTTGAATTTCTCAGGGTCATCGGAGATCATCCTGTTCGACTCTTCAAATGTGAGGCCGGCCGGATAGTATCCTCCGGCCCATGGATTATGCAATGATGTCTGGTCAGAACCGATATCGACCCTGATATCATGATCGGCAAACTTTTCCCACAGTTCGACTATATTTCCCTGGTAAGCAAGTGAGACCGCTTCTCCGAGTTCCCTGGCTTTTTTAACCCTGCTTATCAGCTTATCCATATCAACAAAAACTTCATCGACCCAGCCCTGCGAGTGACGGGTTCTGATAGCCTTCGGGTTCACCTCGGCAATCACTGAGATCAACCCGGCAATCTTTGCTGCTTTGGGCTGAGCGCCCGACATGCCACCAAGTCCGGAAGAGACAAAAAGCATCTGCCTGTTGCTCTTCCTGTTTTTATTTATCAGCCGGCAGGCGTTGAGAATTGTGATCGTTGTCCCGTGAACGATGCCCTGCGGACCAATATACATATATGATCCTGCAGTCATCTGGCCATATTGTGACACACCCAGGGCATTGAATCTTTCCCAGTGATCCTGCGATGAGTAATTGGGAATGACCATGCCGTTTGAAACAACCACCCTCGGTGCATCAGGATGTGATGGGAACAGTCCCAGGGGGTGGCCGGAATACATGACGAGAGTCTGCTCGTCTGTCATCTCTGACAGGTATTTCATTGTAAGCCTGTATTGTGCCCAGTTTTGAAAAACAGCGCCATTTCCGCCGTAAGTGATAAGTTCATGAGGGTGCTGGGCAACATCCACATCAAGGTTATTTGTTATCATCAGCATTATTGCCGCTGCTTTGCGTGATCTGTAAGGATAGTCGTCGATATTCCGTGCTTTTATCACATAATCGGGACGGAACCTGTACATATAGATCCTTCCGTAATTCTTCAGCTCTTCGGCAAATTCCTTTGCCAGAATCTGATGAAATTCAACCGGGAAGTATCTCAGCGCGTTTTTAAGCGCCAGCTTCTTCTCAGCTTTCGTAAGGATATCTTTCCGTTTCGGAGCGTGATTAATGTTTTTATCGTATGGTTTTGCCTGAGGAAGCACTGAAGGTATACCTTCGGAAACGAGTTTTTTAAATTGAGCTGATGTCATTGTGAAAGATTTATTAACTACCGTAAAATTAATAAAAAAGCCGGTCACGACGGACCGGCTTTCCAAGGCATATCAAAGATTGTTAAATCTTGCCTTCCTTAATTATTTCATCATCCACCAGAATGCGTCCGCAATATTCGCAAACTATGATTTTCTTCCTTGATTTGATGTCAAGCTGACGCTGAGGTGGGATCTGGTTGAAGCAGCCGCCGCATGCATCACGCTGTACCGGAACAACCGCCAGACCGTTTCTCGCATTTGTACGAATCCGCTTGTATGCTGTAAGAAGCCTGTCTTCGATTATCCCCTGTACTTTTTCATGTTTCTTATAAAGACCTTCTTCCTCTTTCTGGGTATCTGAGATGATCTCATCAAGCTCTGATCTCTTA
>Ga0224525_1000120_pt1 | contig 41175 bp, 49 predicted proteins | sample CFST100metaG_FD_179874 | JGI IMG/M metagenome (GOLD analysis project Ga0224525, IMG submission 179874) | Peat soil microbial communities from Stordalen Mire, Sweden - C.F.S.T100 | ecosystem: Environmental > Terrestrial > Soil > Wetlands > Peat | place: Sweden: Norrbotten County, Stordalen Mire...
GAATAAACATCCCGGCGCTTACGGAAGAGAGAAGAAAGGAATTGGTAAAGCTCCTTAATCAGAAAGCGGAAGATGCGAGAGTGGCTGTGCGTAAGAACCGAGAGGCTCTGTGGGACGAGATCCAGGAGCTGGAGCAGGCCGGAAAAATAGGGGAGGACGATAAATTTAGCGGAAAGGATAAGTTGCAAAAAGTGGTAGACGAATACAACGGCAAGATTGAAGAAATGCGCGATAAAAAGGAGCAGGAGATAATGACGATATAATTTTTATGTTAGCAGTTTTAGTTTTCATCATAATATTAGGAGTGTTGGTTTTTGTCCACGAATTGGGCCATTTTGTGGTGGCGAGAAGGAACGGCATCCGGTGTTATGAATTCGGTTTCGGTTTTCCGCCGAGAATTTTGGGCGTGCAGTTCATAAAAGGGAAAAAAAGAGGAAAAGTGAGAGAAATAGAAAGTATCGAGATTGAAAAGACTGATATCAAGACAGGAGAAGAAGAAATCATCACGGAAACTATCAGCGAAAAAATTCATACTATCGAAAAAGATATGCCGGTAGGCAGATGGAGAGTGATTTGGGGCCGCCATGACGGTGATGATGAAAATGAGCGGGAAGATTGGGACGAAATCGAAGAAAATAAGTATAGCGGAAGCACTATTTATTCCATCAACTGGATACCGATCGGCGGATTTGTGAGGATAAAAGGAGAAGACGGCGCCCATAAAGGCGATTCGGACAGTTTTGCTTCCAAAAAAGCTTGGGCCAGAACCAAAGTACTGGCAGCAGGAGTGATAATGAATTTTATTTTTGCCTGGCTTATTATTTCCATCGGCCTTATGATCGGTGCGCCGGAAGCGGTGGATCAGGGCCAGAACGTTCCTAATTCCAAAATCCAGATTTCAGCCGTAGCGCAGAACAGTCCGGCGAGTGTTATGGGGCTGAAGATCGGAGATGAAATAGCCAAAATCCAGACCAGTGTTTCGGGAGAAAAAGTAACTCTCAAAAATTCCGAAGATATCCAGAATTATATTAATTCCGAAAAGGGCAAAGAAATAAATTTACAAATCATAAGAGGCAAGCAAAACATCACGCTTCACGGCACTCCCAGGGTGGATGTTCCAACTGGCGAAGGACCTCTGGGAATTTCTCTGGCTGAAACTCAGATAGTGCAATATCCGTGGTATCAGGCTTTCTGGAAAGGATTGGTTCTGACTGGCAATTTGATCATCGCTATCCTAGTCGCTTTTTATGGACTGCTTCGGAGCCTTTTTATGGGGCAAAGTGTCGGGGCGGATGTTACGGGTCCGGTGGGAATCGCGCTTCTCACTCGCGATGTCACCAATATGGGACTGATTTACGTCATCCAGTTCGCGGCGCTTCTGAGTATCAATCTGGGCATAATCAACATCTTGCCCATTCCGGCGCTTGATGGCGGACGGATCCTTTTTATTCTCATTGAAAAAATAAAAGGCAAGCCGGTGACGCAGAAAGTAGAACAGATGTTCCATACTGTTTTTTTCGCCCTGCTCATTCTGCTGATGGTCCTGGTGACTTTTCACGACGTGGCAAAGCTGATAAAGTAATTAAAATACGATAAATCAAAAGGTTTAAGCTGGCCTTTTTTTGTTTTTGACAGCGGGCATTATAAAAGCTATTATATATAGGAGATAACACAAAAATAAAAACTTTTTATCTACAGTTTTTAAGCATTAAATAATGTTTCTTTTTATATTTCTCAAATAATGAAAAAAATCAAAAATATCTTCAAAAAACTGACCGGCAATGTTTTTGGCAACTTCTCCAAAGACATCGGCATCGATCTGGGAACGGCCAATACTTTGGTATATGTCAAAGGCCAGGGAATCGTCATCAATGAGCCGTCCGTCGTGGCGATCAATAAGAAAACCGGCCAGGTCCTGGCGATCGGCCGGGAAGCGAAAAGGATGGTAGGAAAAACCCCCAGCCATATCGTGGCGACCAGGCCCCTGGTTGACGGCGTGGTGAGCGATTTCGAAATTACGGAGCAGATGCTCAAATATTTTATCGAGAAAGTGCATAAAGGCAGTTTCACTCTTTTCCCCCGTCCGAGAGTGGTAGTCGGCATCCCTTCGGAAGTGACAGAAGTGGAAAAACGGGCGGTGATCGATGCCACGCTTTCCGCCGGTGCCCGGGAAGCTTTTTTGATCGATGAACCGATGGCGGCCGCTATCGGCGCCAGACTCCCCGTGCAAGAGGCTGCCGGAAATATGATAGTGGACATCGGCGGCGGCACGACGGACATCGCTATCATATCTTTGGGCGGAATTGTAATTTCCAGAAACTTGCGTATCGCGGGAGACGAGATGAACGAAGACATCGTCCGTTATTGCCGTGATGAATTCAATCTTCTCATCGGAGAAAAAACATCAGAGGAAGTGAAGATCGCGATCGGCAGCGCTTATCCGCAAAAGGAGAAAATGCAGATGGAAGTACGCGGCCGGGATCTAGTGAGCGGACTGCCCAAAAAAATCATCATTAATGACGATCAGGTGAGGGATGCTCTTTCCCGCTCGATAAGGATAGTCATCAATAATATTAAGACAGCTATAGAAGAAACGCCGCCGGAACTGGTGGCGGATATTATGCAGCGCGGGATCATTCTGGCCGGCGGCGGCAGCCTTATCCGCGGCCTCGACAAGGTCATTGCCGATCAGACCGAGATGCCGGTGCGGATGATGGAAGATCCGCTGACAGCCGTGGTGCGGGGAACGGGGATAGTGTTGGAAGATATCGATACACTGAGAGAAGTGCTGGTGGAGAATCAGCATGAACAGTCTTTACGATAAGTCTAAGGGCTAAATTTTAAAGGCTAAATCAAGTCTAAATTGCTAAAGTATAAAGAAAAGATAAAATTTAGACTTTTATACTTTAAATTTTATTTAGATTTTAGCCTTGTCTAGCTTATGTCTCAAAAATTTTTCACTTCCAAACTAATAAAACTCATAGCGGTAGTAGGAATCTGTCTCCTGCTTGTTTTTTTAAACCCGCATAGCTTATTTAATCCGATAAGAGCTTTTTTGTATACCATAGCTTATCCTTTCCAAAAAACTTTTTATCTCCTGAGCGATAAGACCGAAAATACGTACGATTTTTTGAAATCTATCGGTGAGTTGAAGAATGAAAATCAGAGATTGGAAAAAGAAAATGATTCTTTGGCGGCGGAAAATGCTGATCTTGCGACGGAAAAAAAAGAAAATGAAACACTAAGAGACCAGCTCGGCCTTGTTCCCCGCGATAAATATAATTTGGAAAGCAGTTATGTCATCGGCCAGGATCCGCAAAAGCTGGGCAGCTGGCTGATGATAGACAAGGGAAGCGCCAACGGCATCGAAGTAAATATGCCGGTGATAGTTTCTGACGGGATTTTGATAGGAAAAGTGCAGGAAGTATATCCGACCAGTTCGAAAGTGAGTTTGCTCACCGATTCCTCCAGTTCTATCAATGCCCTCGATCTCGAGACAAGCTCCAAAGGAATAATCAGAGGGGAATATGGTTTGGGGATAGTTCTGGATATGGTAGAGCAGACCGATGTGATAAATAATGGCGATACGGTAGTCACTTCAGGATTGGGCAGTGATGTCCCCAAAGGGCTTCTCATCGGAAAAATCCAGGAAACAGGAAATTCCCAGGACAAATTATTCCAGCAAGCCTTGATTACGCCCAGAGTAAAATATTCCAAACTGGATGTGGTTTTCGTAATTAAGAAATAAATGTTTCAAAAAATCTTCACATTCCTCATAATATTCCTGACCGTCATCATCCAGATTTCTGTCTTTCCTCATTTTTTTCCGCCGGGATTGGTTCCGGATCTGGCTCTCATTTTGGCTATTATCTGGACGGTAGACGAAGGATTTGAAAGGTCTCTCTGGCGGATCGTAATTTTAGGACTGGTGTTGGACTTGCTGTCTTTCTGGCCGGTGGGGTTCAATGTTATCGCACTCGTGCTGATTTCCTACGCCACCAGTTTTTTAGCCAAAAGATTTCTGATTTCGCCCAAAGCCTGGAAATTGCTTTTCATTCTTTCCGTCCTGGCGCTCGGCACTCTGGCTTATCATATCATCATCAACATCCTTCTTTTGTTTTTCAATTCTTTAGCCAGCGAGAAGTTGGATAATTTAATTTTGAGGATAGGGGACGCAAAAATTATTTTTAAAGTCGCCTGTAATTTATTGGCTCTCTTCCTTATCTATTGGCCGCTCAAGAAAACGGAAGAATTCTTATCGTTTTATAACAGAAATAATTTCAGCCAGGCCAAAATTTACAGAAGATAAATATGTTCAAACAATATTTCAAAAACAAGAGAATGAAAAAAGGGGCGGAGATAGAGGATTCCATAATGACCATCACTCAGGAAGAAAAAGCTATCATTGAAGCTCCTTTCAAAAAACAAGGACTGGCGATCGTCTGGTACCTGATGGTTTTTTTGATCCTGGCTCTCGGAGGAAGGATGTTTTATCTGGATTATTATAAAGGCCAATATTATGACGATGTTTCCCGGGGTAATCGTATCAGATCCATCGCCATCAAAGCTCCTCGCGGCAATATTTTGGACAAGAACGGGAAAGTGCTGGCCAGAAATGCGCCGAGTATGGATGCTATCATCATTCCCAGCAATCTTCCGACTGACCAGGGAGATATAAAAAAAATAGCCCAAGAAGTGTCTGATATTCTGGGAATGAATTCCGGCAATGTGGAAGCCATCCTGGAAAGCCAGGACAGAAAGTCGCCGGATCCGGTCCTTCTCCAAGAAAATATTTCCCAGGATCAGGCGCTGGTTCTGGCGGAAAAAGCCAACGAACTCCCGGGAATATTCATCGATAAGACAGCGATCAGGAGCTATGAAAATGCTGCGGAGTTCGCTCCCATCATCGGTTATGACGGAAAAATAACCCGGGACGAGATGAGCAAAAATAAGGGATATCTGATGACTGACTATATCGGCAAGGCGGGAATTGAAAAAAGCTATGAAGCCCAGCTGCGGGGAGTTTATGGCGCCGAGCAGATGGAAATCGATTCTTCGGGTAACGTAAAAAGGGATCTGGGAACGATCGAGCCCCAACCCGGGAGTGACCTGGTCTTAAATATTGATGGAGATCTTCAGAAAAAAATCTATGACAGTCTCAGTGGAATTTTGGAAAAATCCGGCACCAAAACAGCCGCCGCCGTAGCTATCGATCCTCGAAACGGAGGAGTGCTGGCGATGGTTAGCCTTCCGAGCTACGACAACAATCTTTTTGCTAACGGAATAAGCAACGATGATTACAAAAATTTGATAACTGATCCGAATCTCCCGCTTTTTAATCGCGCCACCAGCGGTGAATATCCGCCCGGTTCGACTATTAAAATGGCCGTAGCCTCGGCGGCATTGACTGAGGGTGTTATCACTCCGTCCACTATCATCGATGGCTTGGGCGGCAATCTGCAAGTCGGCAATTTTCATTTTGGTGACTGGACGGCTCACGCGCCTTCCGACGTACGGACAGCCATCGCTCAAAGTAACGATATATTTTTCTACACGGTGGGTGGCGGTTACGGAAATATCGGCGGCCTTGGAATGAGCCGGATGAAAAAATACGAAAACCTGTTTGGTTTCGGCAGTCCCACCGGGATTGATCTGCCTTCGGAATCAGACGGGTTTATTCCTGATGAAGACTGGAAATTACAAAAGTTCGGTGAAAAATGGTATATCGGCGACAGCTATCATTGTGCCATCGGCCAGGGATTTGTGACAGTCACTCCGCTGCAACTGGCTAACTATGTCGCGGCCATTGCCAATGGAGGAACGCTTTATGCTCCTCGGATCGTTAGTGAAATAAAAAATCCTGATGGTCAGGAGACTTCTGTTCAACCGAAAATAATCAGAAGCAATTTTATTCCGTCCGATGTCATTCAGGTGGTGCGGGAAGGAATGCGCCAGGCAGTGACCGGCGGAACCGCTCAACCACTGAAAGACTTACCGGTAGCGGTAGCCGGAAAGACCGGAACAGCCCAATTCGGAGTAGGAGGTAATCAGGCTCATGGCTGGTTCGTATCTTTTGCTCCCTACGATAATCCAACCATCGCCTTGGCGATTTTGGTGGAAGGTGGCGGCGAAGGATTTTCCAGCGCCGAACCGGTGGCCAAAGATGTGTACCAGTGGTATTTCGGCGGGCGCAACTGATGTCTTAGTTGACAGCAACAATCTATCTGTTACAATGTTCAGTATATTATAACTGAGAGACGGCAGTTGAAATAAATTAACAGTACTGCGGTAATAAAAAGGAAATATCCCACCCTTCTTGGAAGGGTTGAATTTTTTAAAATAAATATTTATCAAGAACCACTATGGCAAGGTTTCTAACCGAAGAAGGGCTCAAAAAAATTAAGGAAGAACTGGGGTATCGAAGAACTACGGTACGCCAGGATATTGCTAATGCCATCAAAGAAGCTAAAGAGCAGGGCGATCTCAGCGAGAACGCCGAATACAGCGAAGCCAAAAGACAACAGGCGGAAAACGAAGCCAGAATTGCGGAGCTGGAATATCTGCTCAAAGAAGCTCAGGTGGTTTCTTATGACCGAAATTCCGGTGTGGTGCAGATGGGATCCAAAGTGAAAGTAAAATGGAACGGTTCGGAGATGGATTTCCAGATAGTCGGTTCCAACGAAGCCAGCCCATCAGAATTCAAAATTTCCAATGAAAGCCCGATGGGCAAAGCCTTTATGAGTCATAAAAAAGGCGAGAAGGTGGAAGTAGACACGCCGGGCGGAAGGATGAAATATACGATACTCGATGTAAAATAAGACTTTTCAATCAAAGCGCGGGGAAAAAACTCGCGCTTTTTTGTTGCTTAATTTGGGTAAATAAGTTACATTTAAGATGTAATGAATATAAGAAAACGACAAAAAAATGCTCGAAGACATACAAAAAATCAAACTGGAAAAACTGGAAAATATTAAAAAAGCCGGTATGGATCCGTATCCGGAAAAAACGGAAAGATCGATGACTAACGATGAGGCTTTGGAAAAATTCGACGATATAAAAGACGAAATAACTCTGGTCGGCCGGGTGAAATCATTCCGTCCGATGGGCGGGTCGGCCTTTGCGCACATTGAGGATGGAACGACGAAAATCCAATTGTTTGTCAATAAAAATAATGTTGGCGAGGAAAAGCATAAACTTTTTGTGAAAGGCGTTGAAACGGGAGACTTTATCCAGGTCAGGGGAACGCTTTTTAAGACCAAACAAGACGAAAAAACCCTGGAAGTGCATGATTGGAAGATGCTCTCTAAAAATATCCGTCCGATCCCGACTGAATATTTCGGCCTGAAAGACGAAGAAATGCTGCTTCGAAAAAGATATCTTGATCTTATGATGAATCCGGAAACGCGGGAACTTTTCCGGAAAAAAAGAATTTTTTGGCATACTATCCGGCATTATCTGGTAGAAAGCGGATTTTTGGAAGTGCAAACGCCGGTTTTGGAACATATTCCCGGCGGAGCAGAAGCCGAGCCGTTTGTCACTCACTATAACGCTTTGGATCAGGATTTTTATCTCAGAATTTCTTTGGAGTTGCCGCTTAAAAGACTTCTGGTGGGCGGATACGAAAAAGTTTTTGAGATCGGCCGGGTGTTCCGCAACGAGGGGATGGACCGCGACCACCTCCAGGAATTCGATCATATGGAATTTTATGCTGCCTACTGGGACTTGGAAAAAGGCATGGAATTTACGGAAAAAATGTTTAAAAAAATAGTCGAATCCGTACTTGGACATCAAATGTCCAAGTACGAGGATAATGAAATTGACTGGAGTAAGAAGTTTGCCGTTGTAGATTATTTTGCCGAGTTTAAGAAAGAAACAGGGATAGATTTGAACAAGGATATTTCTATCGAAGAACTTAAGAAAAAAGCTGACGAGCTTAATATTAAATACGAAAAAGAATATGGCAAAGGCCGGATGATCGACACGCTGTACAAAAAAACCGTCCGCCAAAAAATTGTCCAACCGTCATTTTTGGTCGGCCATCCGATCGAAGTGTCGCCACTGGCCAAGAAAGACCCGGCAAATCCCAAAAAAGTTTTACGTTTTCAAATTGTGGCCGGAAAATCGGAACTTTGCAATGCTTTTGGCGAACTTAACGATCCGATAGATCAGAAAAATAGATTCCTGGAACAAATGAAAGCAAAAGAAGCTGGTGATACGGAAGCGATGGCTATGGACGAAGATTTTGTGGAAGCTTTGGAATACGGTATGCCGCCTGCTTTTGGCTTTGGATTATCCGAGCGGTTCTTTGCATTTCTTATGAATAAATCAGTTCGGGAAACAGTTATCTTTCCGGCGGTGAAAGGGAAATAAAGTTAAATTTATGTTGAACAAAGTTGAAAAATGGGAGGAGCTGTCCCGCGAAACAATTTTCCAGAAATATGGTCGAGGCATGGAAAAGGTGGTATATAAATTTCCAGATGGAACGGAAAGCGAATTTTATATTAAAAATGAGACTTCCGTCATTTGCGTGTTGGCCCTCACTAAGGACAACAAAGTTATATTGGCCAAGCAGTTTAGGCCAGGACCGAACGAAATTGTGTTGGAACTTCCAGGAGGAGGAGTCGAAGAAGGAGAAACTCTGGAACGATCTATGGAGCGGGAGTTGCTGGAAGAGACTGGATATAAAGGCAAGGTCAAGAAAATAGCGGAGGCTCTTGACTGCGCGTATTCTACGAGAAGAAGACACTGCTTTGTGGCGACTGATTGTGAGAAAATAGCTGAGCCTCAAAATACCAGTTCGGAAATCTGTGAGACAGTTTTGCTTACGCTTCCGGAATTTCGTGATTTGCTTCGAAGTGGCAAAGCTACCGATGTGGAAGTCGGCTATCTCGGATTGGATTACTTGAATTTATTATAATATCGCGTGAAATCGATGGATGAATTAGGTCTTGCAAAACAACAAGCGAATGAATTAGTCGAAAAATATATTACTAATCCCATCACAAAACTCCACTTGATCGAATCGGAAGAAATTATGAAAGCTCTCGCGCGGAAGTTTGGCGAGGATGAGGAGGAGTGGGGAATAATCGGACTGCTTCATGATATTGATTGGGATTTGTCTAAAGATAATACTTTGGAACATTGCAAGAAAGCGGTCGGTATTTTGAAAGAGGCGGGCGCGAGTGACTTTTTGATTGAAACAATTTTATCTCACGGTTACGGCAATCCGCATTGCGGCGCGCCGCAGGATAAAGTTAGAAATACCAAATTGCAGTATTCTTTGGCGGCGGCGGAAACTTTGACGGGACTGATCGTTGCTTCAGCTCTCGTTCAACCGGATAAAAAACTGGCGAGCGTCACTTTGCAATCGCTCAAGAAAAAATTCAAGAGCAAAGGCTTTGCGGCCGGATGCAATCGCGAAATAATTTTGGAGTGCGTTAAAGCCGGTGTGTCGCTGGAAGAGTTTTTGGAGCTAGGACTTGATGCTTTAAAAAATATTAGCAATAAACTGGGACTATAATTCCATCTGACTTTTTCTGTCCATTCGTCCATATATGGACGCCAGGGAAAATGAATTAAAATAAACAAAAATAAAAATAAAAATGGCTAAAGTTAAAGTTTATTCCATAGACAGGAAAGAAAAATTAAAAATCGTAGATGAATTTTTTGATGTTATTGCTGGCCTAAAAACAAAAAAAGAAGCGGTCGTGTTTTTGTCGGGATTTTTGACTGCCAGCGAGGCTTTGATGATGGCCAGAAGAATTCAGATTGTTAGGATGCTGTTAGCAGGAGTTGAAAAAGAGACGATAATGAAAAAATTGAAAGTTAGTCATCAAAACGTAGACAGGATTGAGCACTGGCTAAAGGGCGATGAGAAAAAAGAGAAGGCTATCAAAAGCAAGGTCAGTGCCTTAAATAGTTCAGCTAAAGCCCAGCCTTCCAGTCTCCTGGACAGATATTCTCATCATCGTTTTATCAAAGAATTATTGTCCTAATCATTTTGACTCTTTGCTTCGTCCATTCGTCCATATATGGCAGGGTAAGGGAATCGAACGTAGTAATGTAGTAATTTTGCGAACAACTATGCAAATCGAATACGAGGCGACATTTACTAATATCAACAAGGATGAAATGAGAGAGCGGCTCAAAAAATCGGGAGCGCGGTTAGCGACTCCGGAATCCATAAGAAAAAGAGTGAACTTTGGTTTTCCGCCGGGAGTCAGTATTCCTGGTGGGTGGCTGAGACTCCTTGATGAGGATGGAAAAATTACCTTAACGTTGAAAATTATAGATGGGAACAAGATTGAAGACCAAAAAGAGACAATAATAGAAGTAGATGATTTTGCGGAAACGGAATCACTGTTGAGTTTAATCGGATGCAAGAAAAAGGCTTTTCAGCAGTCAAAAAGAGAAGGTTGGATACTCGACGGAGTGGAAGTGGATATCGATGAATGGCCATACCTGGAGCCGTTTGTGGAAATTGAAGGTAAATCAGAGGATGAAGTCCGCAAAGTGTCAGAGAAACTAGGATTTGATTATTCAAAAGCAATATTTTGTTGCGTCACAACGTTATACTCACAAAAATATTCTATTCCGGAGAAAGTTATTAATTTTGATATTCCGCTGATAACCTTTGAGAACCCCAATCCATTCGAAAAATATGCCCAATAAAATCGATTGCAAAACCGGCCTCAAGAAAAATATGATTTCTAAAACGGTTTTTGAGCGGGAGATTTTGCTTTGCCAAAAACTGAATAAGGATAGTGGCAATAGGGGTTGTGGCTGGGGAAAATGTAAAGATTGCGGAGTGATTCCGTTGCTATATAAATTGCATAAAGGAATTCTGATTGAAGATAAAAAAGAGCTTAATTTTTTAAGAAAGAAGATTATTGAAACTTAACACCGAAGGGCCGGCAAAAGAAAATGGCCGGCCTTTTTTTATCCAAAAATTCGTGATATAGTGATTTTAGCCTTATAATTGGTATTTTTCCCTCATCCGTCTCCGATATCAGAATATCGGAGCCACCTTCTCCCTGGAAAGGGAGAAGGGGATAACGAAGGGACTACTCTATATGTTAGACATAAAATTTATCCGCGAGAATGCGGAAGCAGTCAAAAAAAATTGTGAGCAGAGAAATATCAAATGTGATGTTGATAATTTGATCAAGCTTGATGACGAAAGGAAAAGATTGCTTCAGTATGTGGAAGAACTGAATGCGGAAAAAAACAAGCTTAATGATTTGATGGTGGCGACAAAAGATCAGGAAGAAAAAAAGAAAGTTATCGAACAGGGAAAAGCGTTAAAAGATAAACTGGAAAAGACAAAGCCGGAACTAGAAGAAGTGGAAAAAGAATATGGCAATCTGCTTTCGGCAGTGCCCAATATGACGCATCCCGATTCGCCGATCGGCAAAGATGACAGCGAAAACAAAGAAATCGAGCGTTATGGCGAGCCGCCGAAGTTCGACTTCGAGGCGAAGGAACACGAAGAGTTGATGACTGATCTCGATATCATCGATTTTGAGCGCGGGGCGAAAGTGGCCGGCTCCAAATTTTATTTTCTGAAAAACGAAGCGGTATTTTTAGAACAAGCTTTGATCAATTTTGCTTTTCAGAAAATCGTCAAAAAAGGATTTATTCCTTTTGCTACGCCGGATCTGGCGAAAAATAGCGTGCTATTCGGCACCGGATATAATCCGCGCGGCAACGAAACGCAGATCTATTCTATCGAAAATACGGATCTAAGTTTAGTAGCGACGGCGGAAATACCGATGGGTGGTTATCATATGAACGAAATAATCGCTGAAGAAAAATTGCCCTTGAAATATGTGGCGCTCTCCCATTGCTATCGCACGGAAGCCGGCTCATACGGTCGGCACAGCGCTGGATATACCGCGTCCATCAATTTACTAAAGTAGAAATGTTTGCCTATACCACTCCGGAAGAATCGGAAAAAATGCATACAGAGATAAAAGACATCGAAGTGGAAATTTTCGAAAGTTTGGGCGTGCCGTTCCGTGTGGTGGATATCTGCACGGGCGATCTCGGCGGTCCGGCCTATCGGAAATATGATCTGGAAGCCTGGATGACTTCGAGAAACGACTGGGGCGAAGTGACTTCCACTTCCGATACGACTGCCTATCAAGCCAGAAGGCTTAATATAAAAGTAGAAAGAAAAGACGGCCAAAAAGAATTTTTGCATATGCTCAACGGTACAGCCATCGCCATTTCCCGCGCGCTCATCGCCCTTGTCGAAAACTATCAGCAAGCCGATGGAAGCGTCCTCATTCCGGAAGTGCTGAAACCATTCATGCCGGAAGGGATGGAAAAAATAGTTAAAAAATAAAATTAAACATATGAGCGAATTTAAAAAAACTTCCCACGCCATCATTCTTTTTGAAGGCAAGGTTCTTTTGGAATTGCGGGACAAAAATCCGAAAATTTCCGATCCGGACAAATGGACTTTTCCGGGAGGACAAATGTGGATGGGAGAAGACTATATGGATACTATAAAGCGGGAATTGTCAGAAGAAATCAGCCTTATTCCCCAGGACATAAACCTTCTTGGCATGATGATAAACACGGTGACGAGAAGCAGGCATCGGATGTATATCTGTAATCTTACTCCGGAGGAAGCCAAAAATGTGAAATTGGGGAATGAAGGACAAGATCTCAAATTTTTTACTTTCGATGAGATGCTGAAATTACCTCTGGCTAAATACGCCGGAAAATATTCTGCCGATTACGGAAAGGGACTGAGAAAGCTTATTGAAAAATCGGAGGTAGACAAAAATCTCCTAGGATTTGATGAAAATGGCGTGGTTTATATTTAAAAATAAAAATGACTGACGATAAACTAAAATTTCCGGACGGATTTTTGTGGGGAGCGGCGACAGCGGCTCATCAGGTTGAAGGCGGTAATCATAATGATTGGTCGGAATGGGAAAAAGAAAATGCCGAGAGATTAGCCAAAGAAGCGGAAGGCAAATGGGCTGATTGGCAAAAGAAAAAATTCCCGGAAATGCTAACACCCGAAAATTACATTTCCGGCCGGGCGTGCGATCATTATAATTTATACGAAAAAGACTTTGATATCGCCAAATCTTTAAATTTAAATGCGCAAAGAATATCAATCGAATGGTCACGCATTGAGCCAGAGGAGGGCAAATTCGACGAAAAAGAAATAGAGCATTATAGAAAAGTCATCCAGGCGATAAAAGACCGCGGGATGGAACCGTTCGTGACCATTTGGCATTGGACAAATCCGCTATGGCTCGAGAAAAAAGGCGGCTGTCATGGCCGGTTTTTTGTCGGGCATTTTTCCAGGTATGCAAAGTATGTTGTTGAAAAATTAGGTGGTGAAGTAAATTTCTGGACCACTCTTAATGAGCCGACGACCATCATCTGGGAGTGTTATCTGGCCGGGCTTTGGCCGCCGCAAAAGAAAAATCCGATCACAACTTGGCGTGTTTACCGGAATCTATCAAAAGCTCATAATCTGGTCTATCAGGAAATCCATAAAATAAATCCAAAATTAAAGGTGGGATTCACTAATATTATTCCATATCTTGAGCCATACAATAAGAATAATATTTTAGACAGAGCGGCAACGCGCCTGTTCAAATATTTTGCCAGTGAAAAATTTTTAAATATGACCAAAGGCAGGCATGATTTTTTGGCCGTGCAATATTATTTCCATAATCGCATCAAATTTCCCGGGCTTATCAGAAGGAAAAATGAGGTTGTGTCAGATCTTGGCTGGGAGATTTATCCGGAGGGTATTTATTATAATTTAAAAGATCTGAAAAAATATAATCTGCCAATTTATATCACCGAGAACGGCATCGCTGACAGCGACGATTCGAAGCGCGATAAATTTATCAAAGAGCATTTGCGCTGGGTGCATAAAGCTATCGAAGAAGGAGTGAATGTTCACGGCTATTTTTATTGGTCGCTTCTGGATAATTTTGAATGGGACAAAGGTTTTTGGCCGCGATTCGGACTGGTAGAAATAGATTACAAAACGCTAGAACGCAAGATCCGGCCGAGCGCTTGGGAGTATGCCAAGATTTGCAAGGAAAATACGCTGGAAATTGAGAATTAGGGAGCATGGTTTGACCGCATTTTAGGATCTGATATAATGGGTTTATGAGGATTACTAAATGCGATATTTGTAAAAAAGACATAAAGAAAACGGAAGGCGAAATCAATATATCTACCGGAGGACTTTTCCATGGTTACTTTGATGTTTGCGGCAACTGCGCCAAGCCTATATTAAAATTTCTTGAAAGTAAAAAGTTAATCGAAAAAAATGGAAAACGAAGAAAATAAGAAATTATTGGAAGAAATTACGAAACGTTTTGATGAAAAAACCGAAGAAATAAAAAGACATTTTGATGTATCGGTTGAAGAGTTCAAAAGTCAATTTAAAGTTTATGGAGAGCAGTTATCCAGTGTGGAAGAAAAGGTTGATTCTCTGGTGGAAGATATGGATGAAGTAAAGGCTCGATTGACCAGTGTGGAGGGCGAGGTAAAAGAAGTTAATATAAAATTGGATAAAAAAGTAGATGAGGAAATTATTGAAAGGCACGAAAAACGCCTAATCAAGCTCGAAAACGCGGCTTTGACGAAGGCTTAGCTATCTTTCGGACAAGCCCTTGACAGGATATTTAAAACCGCTAATATAGATAGTACGAGTTGCATATAATTATTTAGGTCTAAAACGGCATTAAATAACATAAGCAAAATACTTTAAAATATTTATCCCGTGACCGTAGGTTTTTACGGGACGGGTGAAACAAAGATACATCTTTGTGCGTGATGAGATTGCGCATAGGGATGTGTTTTTTGTTCGTTTGGATGAAAAACGAGAACTTTGAAAATAGAATAGTTCCAGATCATTTTCAGTCATTGGAAAGGTCTGGACATATCGCAATTTTTTGCGATTAGTCCATAATTAGTCGAGCTAGTTTACTAGTTTGGCTGATTAAAAAGAGTCTATTCAAACAAAGAAGTAAAATTCTTTACATAAGTTTTATTTGACCCGCCTTCGCTCTTCGAGCTTCGGCGAGGTCTAATAAAGCTAGCGAAAATTTCTTCGAAATTTTCGATCTTTATTGAGAGTTTGATCCTGGCTCAGGATGAACGCTGGCGGCGTGGATAAGGCATGCAAGTCGAAAGGGTTTAGGCCCTTGGCAAACGGGTTAGTAATGCATAGGAACGTGCCCTGAAGTCGTGGATAATCCTTCGAAAGAGGGAATAATACACGATATGGTCTACGGACTAAAGATTTATCGCTTCAGGAGCGGCCTGTGTCCTATCAGCTTGTTGGTGAGGTAATTGCTCACCAAGGCTATGACGGGTAGGGGATGTGAGAGCATGATCCCCAACATTGGGACTGAGACACTGCCCAAACACCTACGGGTGGCTGCAGTCGAGAATAATTGTCAATGCTCGAAAGAGTGAACATGCGACGCCGCGTGCGGGATGAAGGCCCTTGGGTTGTAAACCGCTTTTATAAGGGAAAAATGTAATGATGGTACCTTATGAATAAGAGGTTACTAACTCTGTGCCAGCAGTAGCGGTAATACAGAGACCTCAAGCGTTATCCGGATTTATTGGGCGTAAAGAGCATGTAGGCGGATATATTAGTCAGACGTCAAATCTTCGAGCTCAACTCGAAAACTGCGTTTGAAACGGTATATCTAGAGGAAGTGAGAGACCAGTGGAACATATGGTGTAGCAGTGAAATGCGTTGATATCATATGGAACACCAAAGGCGAAGGCATCTGGTTGGCACTTTCCTGACGCTGAGATGCGAAAGCGTGGGTAGCGAATGGGATTAGATACCCCAGTAGTCCACGCCCTAAACGATGCATACTAGGTATTAGGAGAATCGACCCTCCTAGTGTCGTAGCTAACGCGTTAAGTATGCCGCCTGGGAAGTACGAGCGCAAGCTTAAAACTCAAAGGAATAGACGGGGATCCGCACAAGTGGTGGAGCATGTGGTTTAATTCGACGGTAAGCGAGGAACCTTACCAGGGCTTGAAATCTAGCTGCATTGTCTGGAAACAGACAAGCCTTCGAGGGTGCTAGACAGGTGTTGCACGGTTGTCGTCAGCTCGTGCCGTAAGGTGTTCTGTTAAGTCAGGAAACGAGCGCAACCCCTATCGCGTGTTATATATGTCACGCGAGACTGCCCAGAACTTTGTTCGTAATTTATTATGGATAGAGTTCTGGGAGGAAGGTGGGGATGACGTCAAATCAGCGTGGCCCTCTGACGCCCTGGGCGACACACGTGCTACAATGGCCGGTACAAAGGGTTGCCAAACCGTAAGGTGGAGCTAATCCCCAAAAGCCGGTCTCAGTTCGGATTGAGGTCTGCAACTCGACCTCATGAAGCCGGAATCACTAGTAATCGTGAATCAGCCATGTCACGGTGAATACGTTCTCGGATCTTGTACTCACCGCCCGTCACACCAAGGGAGCCGGCAATACCCGAAGATCCTGTTTTAAAGCAGGAGCCACGGTAGGGCCAGTAACAAGGGTGAAGTCGTAACAAGGCATCCGTAGCGGAAGCTGTGGATGGATCACCTCCTTTCTAGGGAGAACTGATAATAATCCAGAGTATTTTCTCGCGAAGTTGTCATCCTGTCATGGGAAGACAATGAGAAAGTATGGTTATTGTCCGCTGGTCGATTCTTTTATCTTCGGATAAAGGAAAACAGCTAGGCTTAACAGAGCCAAAAACTTCTGTAGCCGTAGGTTTTGTACAACCTATGCTAGGCTCTTGGACTAATCGCAAAAAATTGGGATACTTACAAAATGAAAACACCTTAAATGGTGTTTTTGTCGTTTTCTCCCTGGAAATGGTTCGTTTCTGGGGGCACTTTTTATGCATTTTTGATTGCACTAAAAACTTCCATTATGTATAATTCAGAATATGAATGAGAAAATAAATCTAATAAAAAACAATAAATCAATAGCAATGTTAGCTCCGACTTTTGCCTTAGATTTTGAATATCCAAATATTATCGGAATGCTCAGGCATTTTGGGTTCGATAAGGTTACGGAGCTGACTTATGGAGCAAGAATGGTCAACTGGGCTTATGCTGATTATGTCAAGAAACATCCCGACCAAAAACTCTTTATCTCTTCTCCCTGTCCGACTGTCGTATCCCTTATTCAGACGCAGTATCCTGAATTTGTAAAATTTCTGATGCCGATAGTTTCTCCGATGGTAGCGATGGCTATGATTTATAAGAAACACCATCCAGAATATAAAGTTATTTTCATTTCACCCTGCTTTGCCAAAGAGAAAATCGAGGCTCCAAAATTCCCTGAATTTATAGATACAGTCATCACACTTCAAGAGTTGAAACAAATCTTTGATTCTGAAAACATAAAAGAAGATGATTTCAGCAAGGATTATTACTTTGATTCTTTTGTCAGGGAATACACCAAGATTTATCCCATTTCAGGAGGCTTGGCTTCCACTTCTCATTTAGGCAAGCTGTTTAAGGAGGGAGAAATACTGATAACTGATGGCGTAGCAAATATTAAAAAAGCCTTGGAAGATATAAAAGCAGGTCAATCAAAATATCGATTCTTGGATTTACTCAACTGCGATGGCGGATGTATCGGAGGACCTGCCATAAACAACAAGGATTTATCCGTAGAACAAAAAAAGAAAATCATCCTGGAGTATACCAGTCGGTCATCAGAGCATACGATGGGAAAGCACGAAGGCAAAGTAGATTACGCCAAGGATATTGATTTCGGAACTGTGTTGTAAAAATTTCTAAAACACCAGATTTGTATGAAAAAACAGGAAGAAAAAACCAAAAAGAAAATGTCAGTATGCGATGCTGTTTTCTGCAAGGACAACCTTATGAGAGATATTGTAATTGTGGCAGTGACTATCGGACTGTCGGTTTTGCTGATAATGAATCATCGCAAATTATCATATAAACAAGTAGATGAATTTTTCCATCCAGAAACGGGAGAAATAACAGAACAGGCAGTTACGATTGAAAACGAAGCGGAAAATCCGACTTTGGATACGACTAACTGGAAAACTTATCAGACCCAGTGGTATGGTTTTGAAATAAAATACCCAGAGGATTGGAGTAAGCCGTTAATCAAAGGTGCCACAAGGGGAGCCAAATGGGAATATCGTTATCAGTTTAGAAAACAAGAAACAGACGAAAGCAATCCATATATTGGATTTGATGTAGTTGTATATAACGTGGGAAAAGTCAAAGAAATTTCCAGTACCGATGAATTCCCGACTGTTAAGAATGAGGAACTAAAATCCCAAGGAGTTTGTGAAGAAATTACTGGACATCTTGGGGAAAATGAGGATTATCCAGCGGAACAAATCTACATATCTTCCGATGACAATTGTTACAATCCTGCCTATTTTTATACCTTGACTCGTGATGACTATATATACAACATTGTTCCGATTCTGACAGGCGAAGAGGAGAAAACTGTACAGTCGGAAAAAGAGATAATCCAAAACCTTCCTGAATTTATTTCAGCTTCGTCCACTTTCAATCTTATTGACATCAAAAGAACAAAACCTGTCCCAGTGGCTCCCAAGATAACTGCTCCTCTGCCAGTTTCTGCTGTCAGGGTTAATGGAAGACTGGTTTGTGCCAAGAAAAACGACCATCCAGGAAAAAGCAAAAAGGGCAAAGGCAAGCACTTGGATATGGAATGTTGTCTTGACCCCGATGAATATCCCAATCCCCACTGCCATTACTCGCCTGATAAATATGGAAAATATTTATAATCATTAACAAAAAATGTATGGAACAAATTTGCCAAAGTTGTGCGATGCCAATGGTAAAAGATGAAGATTTTGGCACAAACGTTGATGGAAGCAAGAACCAAGAATACTGCCGATATTGTTTTCGGAACGGAAAATTTACCGACCCAGACATAACCAAAGAGCAAATGATAGAAAAACTGGTCGGAATGTCGGATAGGATGGGAATGACCCGAGAAGAAGCGAAAAAAATGGCTGATAAAGTAATCCCAACGCTTAAACGCTGGCAGTAAAGTAGTTTTGATAAATATCATAGGAACCGCCAGAAATTGGCGGTTTTTCGTTGTATCCTCCGTTCCCCGCTGGAGTGGATAACTAATTTGACTTCCTGTGCCACGAAGCTAATGTGTCATTGCTTTAAACATTAGCTCTAAATATATGACCAAATCTAAATTTATAATCTTTGAAAAAGTAAGACTAAGCGGGCTGACCAATATGTATAATGTTGATTCGGTTAGGCTCATTTCTATTAAATATGGGGAGATGCTCAGCGTTAAAGAGTGCTTCGACATTATGCTCAACTATGATAAATATAAACAAAAATATGGAGACAAGAAAAATTAGCAATACTTCAGAAGAATTTCTGACTTGGCTTCAGGTGGAACGCAGGTTTGCCCAGTCCAGCATTATCAGTTATAGGTCAAGATTGAAATGTTTTGTGAGAGACGTGGGTGATCTTCCCCTGGAAGAATTCACGACGGAGCATATTTTCGGGCTCAAACAGATTTTATACCAGCGGGAAAATTCAGAAGTTTTTATCGGAGTTTGCCTGGCTTGCATTAAGGGACTTCTGAAATATTGTCAGGAAGAATTGCGTTTGGAAGTCTTGGATGCGGAGAAGATAAGAAGACCGAAAATTCCAAAAAGAAGAGTGGATTATTTGACCAAAGAGGAATTAAAACGATTTTTTTATTCAATCGGCAAACGAAATATGAGAGATTTCAGATTTAGGGCATTCGTATCAGTTCTAATCTCTACGGGTTGTCGCATAAGCGAGGCTCTAAATTTGAGAATTCAAGACATAGACTGGGAGAAAAAAGAAGCGATGATTGTTGGCAAGGGCAATAAACAAAGAAAATTGTATTTTACGGATTGGTCATTAAAATGCATTCGTGAATATATTAAAAAGAGGGGATATGATGGTAAATTCATCTTCGTAGCCGAGGGCAAGACAAATCGCTGGGGCAGGAACGATGCCCAAAGAAACTTTAGAAATTATCGTATGAAACTGGGTTTGCCAGCAACTGTCACAGCTCATACAATTCGTCACAGCTTTGCCACGCTGCTGATGAAAAAGGGCGTCAGTCTTGGACATATTCAGGTGCTACTTGGACATTCTGATATTCAGACTACCAGTAGACATTATTTAGGCATTCTGAGTGATGATGAAGCGAAAGAGGCTCACGAAAAGGGAATGAATATGGATAATTGGCTGTAATCTTATATAATCTCATACAATCTTATATAGTCGGAATAGTATAAAATTAGACGGAAAATAGCCAGACTCAGTTATTTTATGTTACGATAATAACGGCTTATTTTAGCCTATATATCCGTAAAAGCAGTACTTTGGTTGACTTTCTGTAACATAAATGTTACGATTAGGCTATAAAAATGTTACGAAAATATATGAAATCAAAAGACGAGTTAAACGAAAGGCAAGACGCCATCCTAAATTTTATTGAAGCAAATAAGACCGTGTCTGCGGGACAAATACTGGAACACATTCAGAAGAATGTTGGAAATGTTACTAAGATGACTGTTTCCAGAGATTTGGAAAAACTGCTTGAACTCAATTTAATTGAGAAGCAAGGTGCTGGAAGAGCTGTTACATATCAGCCTTCTTCAAGGTATTCAATCGTGAAAAAAATTGATATTGAAAAGTATTTTTCCGCAGATGCTGACCAGAGAGAAAGCAAAGAAAAATTCAATTTTGATATTTTCAGACAATTGACGAGTATATTTACCGAGGCTGAAAAAAAGAAACTTCTTGAATTAAATGAAATTTACAGAAATAAAATTGAGAATATATCACCTGACGCTCTGAGAAAGGAAATAGAAAGACTCAATATTGATTTCAGCTGGAAATCTTCCAAGATTGAGGGAAATACTTATAGTCTGTTGGAAACGGAACAGCTCATTAAGAATCAAAAAGAGGCATCTGGACACTCCAAGGAAGAAGCTATTATGATTCTCAATCATAAGAAAGCTCTGGATTATATAGGCAACAATAAAAAGGAATTTCAATCTGTATCCGTTTCTAAGATAGAAAATATCCACTCGCTGTTAGTTGATGGTTTGAATGTGACAAAAAACCTGAGAAAAACTTTAGTTGGCATAACGGGGACAAATTATAGACCAATTGATAATGAATTTCAAATCAGAGAAACCCTTGAGGAAACTTGCAAGCTGGTGAATAAAACGGAGAATGTTTTTGAAAAAGCTGTTATCTTGATGATGCTCGTTGCATATATCCAGCCATTTGTGGATGGCAACAAACGCACGAGCCGACTTTCTGGCAATGCTATATTGCAATCCTTTGATTCTTGCCCTCTTTCTTACAGGAGTATGGATGAGGCGGAATATAAAAAAGCGATATTGCTATTTTATGAGCAGAATAATATCTCGTATTTTAAGGAACTGTTTTTGAAACAGTTTGAGTTTGCCGTGGGAAATTATTTCGGATAGACTTTGCTCCGTGCCGCACGAAACAAAAAATGCACAATGTGGCAATGAGATAGCCACTAGTTTGTTTACATCGAGATAGTAAATGTAAACAAACTGACATACTTTGGTTACATTTATTTATGGAGGATGGACAAAAATTCTAATTCTTCCCACAAATCACCGTGTAAAAGACTTGCTAGAGACAAAAATTATCTTTACTTTGGGTAATTTTTGAGCTACTATTGAAGTATAAAATGTCTACTATATGAAGAAACCATTTACTCCGCACAACTTACCATTAGAAAAGCTCAACTGGGAGGAATTTGTGCATCTCATCGGAAAAGCTAATGCTGAAGTAGCTCGTTTCGATGGCTTATTGCAAGGAATGCCGAATCCAGCGGTTTTACTATCTCCACTTTCTATGCAAGAGGCAGTTTTGTCATCCAGAATAGAAGGAACTCAGGCTACGCTTCAGGAAGTGTTGGAATTTGAGGCTGACCCAACGCAGAAGAATAAAAAATATGATGACATTCAGGAAGTTTTAAACTACAGAAGAGCTATGGGCTATGCGGTAAAAGAGATGAAAAAAATTCCACTTAGCACGAGACTTATTAGGGGCATACACTCCATTCTTCTTGATAGTGTCAGGGGTGAAAATAAAGACAGGGGAAATTTTAGAAAAATTCAAGTTCACGTTGGTAAAACAAATAAAATAGAAGAGGCAACCTACGTTCCACCTACTGCCCAGCTTGTTCCTGAATGTATGTCTAATCTTGAAAAGTATTTTCACATTGAAGAGAAAGATACTTTAGTTCAACTTGCCATAATTCACGCTCAATTTGAAATAATCCATCCATTTTTAGATGGAAACGGCAGGGTAGGCAGAATAATGATGCCATTATTTCTTTACCATAAGGGAGTATTATCCAGTCCTATGTTTTACCTTAGCGAATATTTTGAATCTCATAGGGAAAATTATTATCAGAAACTTCTTAATGTTTCACAAAATAATGATTGGGAAGGATGGATTGAATATTTTTTGGGAGCTGTGGTTGAGCAATCTAAAATTAACATTCAAAAGGCAAAGGCTATCCATAAGTTATATGATGACAAGAAAAATAAGATTGTTGATATTACCCATTCCCAATTTGCGATTAAAACCTTAGACTTTCTGTTCTGTTACCCTGTATTTACGAGCTCTCAATTCGTAAAAGAATCCAAAATTCCCTCTAGAAGTGCTGCTAGAATCCTTAATGAGTTAAAAGACGGAGGCGTCATTAAAACAGTTGAAAAAGGAACGGGGAAGAAGCCTGCTACCTATGCTTTTGTGAAGTTACTTGCCGTAGTGGGGTAACCGTGTCTGACACAGGTGGGGGAGTAAATGTCTTGTGTGACATATGTTCAAGAATATGTCATACTAAAATGTTAGCTTGACATAGATGGCTCGGAAGATATTATGAGCAAAAGCGTAAAATACAATAATTTCTAACAACAAAAAACTATGCCAGAACAATTCAAAGGAGAGATGGGTCCAATCCAAGAAAAGTCAGAGGACAAAGAACATAAAAAATTTCTGGACGCTGTGGCAAAAGAAGAGGAAATAATGAAGAAAATCACTGAAACACTGGAAACGATGCCAGACCGAGAAGAAGCCGAGAAAGTTGTACTGGAAACGCTTGCTCCTCAGATGAACGAGGCGTTGGCAGAAACAAAAGCTGCTTTAGCAGAATGGCTTGAGTCAATGAAAAAAGAGGGCTAAATATCTTTTTCAGGCGTAAGCTGTGGTGGACATCGCAGATGTTAGTGGCAAAATCCCTGATTCCTCCCACGAATCACCTCCTTTCTAGGGAGTTACGGTAATAATCGAGAATATTGCACAAAAAAGGTAACAGGTGTCAAAGCCGTTATCGTGCAGTATGGTTGTTACCACGGCGGTCGACTCTGATTGCAAAATCGGGGAACGCCAATGCCCATGGGAGCTGTAAAATCCCAAGTGCATTTTGTACAGTGCACGATAGATTCTTGGACTAATCGCATAAGATTGGGATATACTTTTGCAGAAACCGCTTAAAGGCGGTTTTTTGCGTGAGAAAATATCTGGTTACATCGCTCCGCTTCAGAATGGCTCGAATAAGGAAAAAACCAGCTTAAGTTGACTCAACGTTGACACGAGCTAAGAATCTGCTATTATTGGCTGTTAGGATTAGTCCTAGCGTGTCCAAAGTCAAAAAGTGGTAAAATGTTACCTTAAAAATTGCGAAGTGCCCGAGATTAACTTACAGGAGATTAGAGATGAAGATGAACGAGACGTTAAAAGCAATGTTACTCGTAGTATGCTTAGTGCTTCTTGGCGGATGGATTGGCTGGACGGTCAATGGAATGGTCGTTAATCGGCAGCTCCATCAGTATGTGGTAGTGCTGGAAGTTCAGCAACGACTGTTGGAAAGAACCCAAAAAACTACTGTCGACCAAGCGATAAAAACTCTGGAAATCAGTTTAAAATCAGGCAATCGTGACTTTATCCTCGGTTCGTGGGAATTAGCAATAGAGGCGAGCCAAATAGCTGACGGGTATGGTGCTGAACGACTTAAGGAACTGGAAAGCCAGGGTAACTTGCAGCCAATTAAATAGACACCTCTGTTCTTTGAGGGGTTGAGCTGAACCATTAGCTTACCCCTCCGCTTTTCTAAGATTATTAGTTTATAGTAGTTTTGGAAAAACGACTGAAATAGAAAAAGGACAGTTCATTACAATCAATGTTTTTTGTTCACAACTCAGGAAGGAGAATATATATGAGTATAGAAACTTTTTTGTTTTTATCGCTTGTTTTTTGGGTAGTTCTGGCATACGTGCTGGGTATGCTGCTTACGAAGAAAGCAATTCGTGATAAGACCTGGGAGCCGTATGCTGCTCCAACCTTAATTTCAGGTTTTACTCTAGTGGTGGCAGGTGTTATTATGTTTCTCCTGCTGGTGATTATCTTCCGTTTTAATCTGAATCATTATCTTATCTCGAATTAAATGTGTATGTGGCAGACAACAAGGAAAAGGAGAATGAAATGAAGAAGTTCCTTGTGGCATTCTCGATTGTTATTGTTGTATTGATTGTGTTGGTAATTGGTTCTTTTTCTAACTATGTCAAAAATCGTCAGCCGTTGAACATCAATCATCAGGAATACATTGCAAGATGCCAGCGGATGATTGATTATACAGATTCGAGAATAAACGAATTGACTAGCCTGAAAAATAAGGCACAGGCTTTCGGAGTTTGGACCGAAGAAGACCAGAAAAAATATGATACGTTCATTCCCGAGCTGAAAGCAAAAAATGATAAATTTGCCAGAATAAAGTACGGTCTGGAAATGGATTTGAAGATAAAGTCATTGAAGGAGCAATGGAAAAACTGAAAGACGAGCTTCGAACAAAATGGCGACCCGCCTAAAAAGGTAGGTCGCTTTTTCTTTTACCCAAAATCCGCTTTTTCAGCAGTGGATAAAATAACTCTGTAGCCGTAGGTTTTGTACAGGACACGGTAGACTCTTGGCCCGCCTCGACTCGCGGAAACGCTCGTCGACGCGAGGCAGGACTAATCGCAAAAGATTGGGATATACTTTATTTAGAAAACGCTTATTTTAGGCGTTTTTTGTGTTTTTGAGGTTGACAAGGGACTTAAAATCTGCTAGTATGTTCAGATGTACTCAAATGCCGTTATTATGAATTTACACATAATTATTTCAGGCAAAAACAAGGAGGAGTACAATGAAGAATTTGTCCTTTGCGGATGTGGCGGGGATTGGTCTCTCGTGGGCTGGTGCGGTTGGGGTTATATATTTTCTTAGAGACTCTTTCGTAAGTCTCATATGTGTTTGTGCAGCCTACTACCTTGCCAAATGGATTATCCTCAAAAAAGAGAGCTAGTAATTGCTCTCTGAGTAAACAAGCGGGTAGGCTTATATAGCTACCCGTTTTTATTTTCAGAAATAATTCTGTAGCCGTAGGTTTTGTACAACTCACGGTAGACTCTTGGCCCGCCTCGACTCGCGGAAACGCTCGTCGACGCGAGGCAGGACTAATCGCAAAAGACTGGGATATTTATAAAATGAAAACACCTTGAATGGTGTTTTTGTCGTTTTTTGACAGGAAACGTTTCATTTCATGACGTGGTTTTTCTGCATTTTGCTTTGGTTCCATCAAGCGAAATTTTATGATATATTTAAAATGTTAATAACTTAAACAAGAAATATGAAAGAAAAAATGCATATACCGACAGAAAACAAACAAGAAGAGCCAAAGGCTACAGATATGGAAATAGCTTTGTTTTATGCTACCCACATAGATAATCCCTGCGTGGCGGAAGTTAAGCCAGGAAAATTTGAAAATATTAGGGAGTTTTATTTGCGTGAAGCTAAAAAAGCGCTTTTAAAAATGGAAGAGCCGTACGCTAAGCGGTATTTAGAATTAAAAATCGAAGAATACGAGAACAGCAAGTAACATCGCAATTGGTATTTATATCAGCAGAAACAGCTAGGCTTAGCCGAGCCAAAAAATCGGTAGGTGTGTTTGTACACGCACTGGTAGACTCTTGGACTAATCGCATAAGACTGTGATGCTTATATAATGAAAACACCTCGAATGGTGTTTTTGTCGTTTTTTGACAGGAAACGTTTCATTTCCTGACGTGGTTTTTATGCATTTTTGGTATTGCCTCCGTTCCCCGTTTTTGGTTGACTGGCGGTTGGTTTTATGCTAGAATTTCATATTCAGAGAGCAATTGCTGTTTTCAGTCGTATTGAAATAGTTCTATACAATATAGCCAAAGGAGGAAATCATTATGATAGAGGAAAAATACGTCAAGTTGGGAGAAATGATGAACCTTGAAGGCAGTCGCACCATCAGATACCGTTTTAATACTGAAACAAAGAAAATTGAAACCAGTAACAGTAAAGACGGTTACTCTGAATGGAAAGAAGGCTTTAGGGGGAAAAAATTCACAACTCTGGAGAAGGCTCAAACTGCTTTTGGAGAAGATATGGCAAAGCAGGACTACAACCGTTGGTTAATAGACACTATTTGTTCTATGTGATGTTAGCGGGATACCCATTCTTAAAAAAGGAGCTGGAAGTGGCGAAATCGAAAGAGTTGCAGAAAAAATTGGATGAAGCAACAAAGAAACTTTCTGATGTGCGTCGGATGATAGAAGGGTTTAAGGTCGACCATTCGGGTGGCTACATCGTGTTTTACACGAAAGAAAAGGTCGAAAGTTTCGTGGACGAGGTGACTTTCATTGTTTCCGAATTGAATGATGAATTAAACGAAAATCTCAAGCAAACTCCTGACCTAGCCCTTTAATTTTCCCGACTACCTCAATATCCAAAGCCCTGGAAGCCTCGACTTCTGGGCTTTTTCTTTTTTACATTTAGTTTGACTAAACTACTATAAAAATGTTAGTTTTTAGTCAGGTGGAACTTTTACATCAGAATAGTTTTACCAAACATAGGGAGGGAGAAATGGCGGACATCATCAGTTTCGAGAAGGCTAAAGAAAAGAGAGCAAGTTCCGAGACCAGCGACCTGAATGACCTGATGAAACGAGCTTCTCTCATTTGCAAAGAAAGACTGGATTTTCCCCAGGACGAACTGGGCGTCATCAAGGAGGGACAGCTCAAAAATGTTTTTGAGGGTAAAATCACCCAGGAGATTTTTTCAAGAAAGCTCATCGGCAGCGATGTATTTCTGTGCGGTATCTACGTGTCCAATCTCCTGGCGGAACTGGCTTCCAATATTCCCGAAAGCTGGTGGGCGATTGACTATGCCGCCAAAAATGATTCTTCAGCCCTCAAAAAAGGAGGCGACACCTGCTTCATTCTCTGCGGAATTTTTCCTGAGCGAGGCAACCAGCGACTGATGGATATTTCCTATTATCAAAAATGGGCGTGGGTTTCTACTACCAGTTCTACAGCCTTGCCAAAAAGGAAATTGGCTACCATATGAGCCATCAGTTCGAGACGATGGTGCAGGTGGTTCAGAATTGTATCCACAACTTCTGAAAGGAGGGGACGATGAAATTGTGGTGTACCAAGAAGCGAAAGGAAGTGACCAGGGGGGAAGCGGAGAGGCGTTGTTTTCGACAAGACGCCTATAGAGGCTGTAAACGCCTAACACGAAAGCGGAAAAACAAGTGATAAAAAAGCCCGATTTTGTAAAAGGCAGTCCGATTCACCTGGAGAACGGAGCGGTCATCACCCCTATTAACAAGACCGTAAGAAAAGCTCCGATTTCCGATGCAATGATTGAATATCTGAAGAAAACCAGATGGATAAAATGCAAGTTTCAGGACAAGTGCATTGACGCACTTTATGGAGGTATGTCCGCACCAGAGACTTATGATGGCTTCTCCTGCGAGAGCTGTCCTCACCAAGGCAAAGAAGTCGGAAATCTTTTCGTCTTGGGTGTTGACAGGGCAGCGATTATAGAGGATGCCTTGGGATGTGCCCGACTCTGGAGAGAGGTGCATAGGCAGGGACGTGTGGTTTAATGGTTCATTTTCAAGGAGGATTTTTTCAAAGAGACTGGCGTCAGCTGGTCTCTCTTTTTTTTGGCTAAAATCCGCCATTTCAGCAGTGGATAACTCTGGAAATGGTTCAATTCCTGGGTGAGTTTTTATGCATTTTTGATATTGCCTCCGTTCCCCGTTTTTGGTTGACTTGTATAGAAAAATGCCTCAAAAGGAATGGGAGTCGCTGGACCCGTGATTATTTTTCCGCATAAAGGGCATTAAAACTTTGCTCTTGAAAGTCTCTCGTGGTGTAAATCGCCGCCAGGGGCTTTTTTCTTTTACCCAAATCCGCTTTTTCAGCTTGATCGGGCGAAAACGAAAAAACAGGGTTCTCATCCCTGTTCTGACGGTACTGAATAAAAAAATGGTTATTATGCCAATTTTTTCAATTCTTCTTCTACCCAAGCCATTTTTTCGGTTAGATGCGTCTTCTTTTTCTCAAGCATCTCTTTTTTCTCAGAGTCGCTCATTTTTGCATACTTTTCTTTCCATTCAGCCTTTTTTGCTTCATCTTTTTCGTCGTGACCACAGCAGCTTTTTTCATCTGTCATATTTTTTTTCACCACCTCTCTAGCAATTATTATTATGAACCTACCTTTATAATAGCACACAAACGCTATTTTTAATTCAAATGCTGAAATAATCAATGGATGGGTGTTTTGTGCTATAATTGAATCACTAATATTTTTCTTGATATATGACAAACAAGGACAAAGTATATCTTGCAGGTTCAGTCATCTTCTTTGTGGCATCAGGAGTCATAATTTTTCATTTGGTTAAAGAAAACAACGTTCAGACCGCTACAGCCACTGCATCAGAGCAAAGCAATGTTGCCAAAGTCGCTGGTGCTTTGGATGTTGCGTCTGTTCCAAGCCAAGGCATTTCTTCTCCAGATGCAAATCTAATACCAAGTCAAGACGCTTCTGGTACGAGCCCAGCTCCTCCAAGTCAAAATACCGCTCCTTCTGATACAAATTCAACTCCTAAACAACACGGTCAATGGCAAAATATGCCAGACGGTTCCAAGCCATTCTTTGGTCAGGTGACAGTCGTATCTGGTTCTCAAATTACAATCAGCTCAAGAAATAGTACGACTGTTAAGGTTACCATTTCAGATTCAACTTCTTTTAGCGGAGGAACTAAAGACAATCTGACCAGCGGAACAAAAATTGCAGGGATTGGAACATCAAACTCTGATGGAAGCATCACTGCCACAAAAATTCAAATAAACCCCACTATGCCGAGTGGTGGCGGATTTAATCGCGATAAAACAAGCGTCGGTCAATAAAAAATAAGCTGTTCAATATTGGCTTTTTAGTTGTATTTATTTTACCAAACACCGATGCTATAATAATCATATGATTGAAAATAATATAGCAAAATCAAATATTATTACAGTTGAAAATCTTACCAAAAAGTTTGATGGTTTGACTGCCGTTGATTCGGTGTCTTTCAATGTGAAAAAAGGCGAGATTTTTGGTTTTCTTGGTCCGAACGGAGCCGGTAAAAGCACTATGATAAAAATGTTGATTACGCTTCTTGCTCCAACAGATGGAAAAGGAATGATTAACGGTTTTAGTTTTATTGAAAATCCAGCAGATGTTCGCAAATCAATCGGTTATGTTCCGCAAATGATTTCGGTTGATGGAACGCTGACTGCCTATGAAAATATGATGCTTATGGCTTCTTTGTATGATGTCCCCAGAAAAGAAAGGAAAGAAAGAATACAAGAAATTCTCTCGTTTCTTAAACTGGAAAAATTTTCAAACACAATGGTTAAGAATTTTTCTGGCGGTATGATTAGAAAACTGGAAATGGGTCAAGCTATGCTCCATCGCCCGCCTGTTCTTTTTTTGGATGAACCGACCACTGGACTTGACCCGATTGGAAGGCAGGATGTCTGGCAACATCTTTTGGAATTGCGTGACAAATTCAATACTACCATCTTTTTTACTACGCATTATATGGAAGAAGCCGAAGAAGTGAGTGACCGAGTTGCCATTATGAATATGGGAAAGTTGGCTGTCATCGGCACAGTAGCCGAACTCAAAGAAAAAACGGGCAAGATTAACGCTACTCTTGATGATGCATTCATCTTTTTTGCTGGCAACGGAACGCTTCAGGAAAAAGGCAATTTTCGCGACATTAAAAGAGCCAGAGCAACTGAAAGAAAATTAGGATAAAATTATGTCAAATTATATTGTGCAAACCATCACCAAATCATATGTTATGGCCAAAATGGAAGTGGTTAAACTTTTGCACGACCCGACGGAACTTATTACACGAGCAATTCAGCCTATCCTTTGGCTGGGAATTTTTGGCGAGGCATTAAGCAAGGTGAGAGCCATACCAACGGGTAATTATACCTATCTCCAATTCATTACACCTGGCATTTTGACGCAGTCAGTCGTATTCGTGGCAATCTTCTATGGGTTGTCAGTCATTTGGGAACGTGATACGGGAATTTTGCAAAAAATTCTTGTTACTCCGACGCCTAGACTGGCATTGGTCTGGGGGAAAATGATTTCAGCAGGAGTCCGAGGTCTTGCTCAGGCGATAATTATTTTTATCTTTGCCATTGTTTTACAAATCAATCTTAATTTAACATTGCTTTCAATTCTGGGAGTTATTTTAATAGTGATGTTGGGAGCTTCTTTCTTCACGGGACTTTCTATGATTATTGCTTCCATAGTGAAAACCCGAGAACGTTTTATGGGTATAGGACAAGTCATAACCTTACCTCTTTTCTTTGCCTCCAATGCCATTTATCCAATCAGCATTATGCCCGAATGGCTTCAGATTGTAGCCAAGGTCAATCCACTAAGCTATATGGTAGACGGCTTGCGGGCACTTATCGTTTCGGGAGATTTTTCCAGTTTGCCCTTTGATATTTCGGTTTTGTTTATTGCCACGCTACTTATCTCGCTTCTGAGTGCCTATATGTATCCAAAGGTGGTGGTGTAGCAGACGAATCTCCCACGAATCTTCCACAATTTAACGGGTTTACTTTTCAACACCTTTAGTGGTGTTTTTGTGTTGGCATTATGCCTGCTACTCCCTATAAACGCACTACATTTCGGGTATTTTTAGAGAGTGAATAACTCTGCCTTGACTCTTTGTGACACGAAGCTAATGTGTCATTTTTTATACACACTGCTCCGCTTTTGACTGAAGCGGCCATTTGTGAGAAGCTGATAATATGAACAGTAAAATAAAACTCGGCGTAATATTGGGAATAATCTTGATTTTCATTTTAGGCTTATTTCTAACTTATCGATTGCTTTTTATCGCTCCTCAAACTCAGGAAGAGAAAGTTGTTTTTATTGTCAATCGGAACCAAACTGAAACCCAAACATTGGATAAATTGAAAAGCCAGGGACTGATTAGAAATAAAATAGCTTTCAAGATAGTTTTATTTTTCAAACGTAAACAAATAGCGCCGGGCGGATATGACGTATCTAAAAATATAAATGTCTGGCAATTGGCCGGAAAACTGACTGCTTCTCCCGATATGAAATGGGTGGTGATTCCCGAGGGCTGGAGAAAGGAACAGATCGGGGAACTTTTGGCAAAAACTTTCAATTGGAGTGACGATGAAATGGATAAATGGAATACCGTCTACACCAAAATGAAAATCGATTATATCGAAGGGACATATTTTCCCGATACGTATCTTATTCCAGTGAACGAGAGCGGATTGGACGTCGCCAATCGAATGACGGGAAATTTTGATGAAAAATTCGCATCCTATCTCAGCCAGTTTGCTACTCAGAATATCAAATGGACAACCGGGCTTGCATTGGCTTCGATCATCCAAAGGGAAGCGGCGGGAAAAGACGACATGCCTCTCATCTCGGGAATACTGTGGAACAGGCTTAACCAAAACATGAATCTGGAAATTGATGCCACCGTCCAGTACGCTCGGGGAAAAACGGATGCCGGCTGGTGGGCGCCTGTTACAGCTGATGATATAAAAAATATCGATTCGCCTTACAATACTTATGAAAACAAAGGATTGCCTCCGACTCCGATTTGCAATCCCGGACTGGACGCGATTTCCGCAGTTTTGAATCCTGCCCAAACCGATTGCCTATATTATCTTCACGACAGCAACCGGCAAATCCATTGCGCCAAAACTTTCGAAGAACATCAGGCCAATATTGAGGAGTATCTAAAGAATTAAGACAGCACAGCTTTTTTAAAAAGCGAGCTTGCTTTTTCTTGGTAATTTCATTAGTCTTTCTATGAGGAGGAGCCACAAACGTGGTTCTTGTTCGTTAAAAACCTGGCGGTGTGCTTTCTGATAAAGCAAATCAATCGAAAGGATAAGATAATGTCAAAAGGCATTATAATAAAGGGCAGGCGGATAACTACGCCAGTAGTTCTTTCTACTTACGGCGGGCATTGGGGAACCGGACTGATGCCAATTGCTTTATCGCCGAGATATGTAAAGTTCATGAATTTAATTCGGGAAACTGGCACGACACAACTGGCGAAATCCTCAACGGCATACTGCCATCGGGGAAAATTTTTGTGGTATGATCCGCGGACGTGGAAAAATGTCCAACCGATCGGTCGAAACCGTAGGAGTCTTTTGAATTCTTTTGGCCATACCAATCTTGGTCTATCATTAAACTTGCGTTTTATCAGGATTGCCATAGTTTGGGGATTTAAAGTAATTGTGAACTTTGCTCCTGATTTTTCCAAGAGCTCTGAGGAAGTAATTGCCGAAGCATTATTTGCTGTAGCTATCAGCAAAAAGATTCTGGGAGATTATTTTGTCGCCATAGAAATAGTGCCATCCTGCGGCAATCGCAAATATTGCGTGTCGGCAACTGCTGGCCCGACCGCCGATATCATTAGAGCTATTAAGAAAGTTTTTCCGGAAATAATTGTGATGGTGAAAAAAAACAAGGATCACAAAACGGAAGACGTAATAGAGTGGGAAATGGCCGGAATGGATATTTTGCATGGCATAAACACAGTGTTTTTCGAAACAGTTTATCCTGGCTGGGAATCTCCGTTAGCTGATGTGGGTGGAGGTTGCATTTCCGGTGAGGACATCACCAAGATTGCTCTTGAAGATAACTTGAAAAGCAGAAAAGCAACCAAGGCCTTTATGATCTTTGGAGGCGGCAATATGACAGTTGATGATATTCAGAGATGTTTCGACTGCGGCGCTGATTCAGCCTCGATTTGTACAGTGGCAAGCATAGATACGCCGGAGGCAGAGAAAATAATCCGCATGTTCAATTCTTGATAAAACACATTCTTTGGTAATATTATTTTATGGTCCATATCGAAACACGGTGTGGACTTTTTCTTTTTTCTCGGTAATGATAAAATGAAAAAACAAGCGACTCTAATAATGTTTGACAAAAATGACAATCTGGCTTAATATACCTAATCTGGATATGGCTGCTAACTCAAAGAAGAGGAGAAAATAGTGAGAAAAAATATCCTGATTGCTGTAGCATTGTTGCTGTTCATTGCCAACCCAACCATTTCTCAATCCACGATTATTAACTCGTGGGAGGAGGAAAAACCGAACTTGCCTGCGATGGAGCCGCTGGCAAAAACACCAACTTGTCCGGTCATCAAGTTTCCGGCCAACGCGGTTATTTTCTTGGGCTTCAAGGGAACAGAAAGTCGCTTCGACATCACCGTAAAGGAGATTGACGAGACCCAGGGATCGGACATCAAGAAGGGTGTAACGTATCGCGGACACTGCGCCAATCGCTCCAGTGACATTGAAAAGAATCAGGAACACAAGGTGTGGTTGTTCCCAAGCTGTGACCGGGAAGCCATGCCAAGCGAGATTCGGGAGATTCCGTGGGAAAAGATCAATTATATCTTGAATCACAGGAAAAACACCGAACCGGACCAAGTGCAGGAAGCGTTTTGGTATTATACCAACCCGGAAAAAAGGAAGAAGTTGAGTGAGGAGGCTGCAAGCTTGATAGCGGAAGCCGACAAGAACGCTAACTTTATTCCAGGAAAAGACGATAAGGTAGCCGTCATCCTTTACACCGGGTATAAACAATTGCTTTTTATCGAGCTGAATGTTCCGGAAAAAATGGAAGAAGTCGCGCTGCCACCGGCAGCTCCAGCTGCTCCAGCCGCTGTGGGTGGGTGGTTTCCGCTGATACCGATCATCCCCATCATTCCTGGTGGGGGAGGAAATCATCCGACACCGCCGCCGCCACACCAGACACCTGAACCATCGACGTTGCTTCTGCTCGGATCGGGTATCGCAGCGCTTGTATTTTTTAGGGCTAAGCGCAAAGGAGGAGCTTAGTTCCATCAGCATTTTTTCAGTTTCCAGTCCCAGCGACAACAGTCGTTGGGACTTTTTCTTTTTCCTCAGCAATGATAAAATGAAAAAACAAGCGGCTATATATGGATCAAATATTAATATTAAAAATATTTATTCCTGTCATTCTTTCGGTTCTGATTTTAGTTTGGTTTATCTGGAAGAAAACTAATTGGAAAAAAAGAAATAAATGGATGGCGACTGTTGGTGTTGCGGTTGTTTTTTTATTTGTTTTTATTTTCTCGATTGAAAATAATAAGCCTATCTCAAAAGAAACTACTTTGCCGGCAACGCCAGCCGAAGAGCCAAAAAATATTACAGTTGAGATTGCACCAAACGTAGCGGAAGAAACAGTGAAAGTGGATCGCGTCATTGACGGCGACACGATAAAACTGGAAAGCGGACAACTGGTGCGCTACATCGGCATCAACGCGCCGGAAACTGTCGATCCGGAAACACCGGTGCAGTGTTTTGGAAAGGAGGCGAGTGTCGAAAACAAAAAATTAGTAGAAGGCCAGACCGTGCGGCTGGAAAAAGATATTTCTGAGACAGATAAATACGGCCGGCTGCTGCGTTATGTTTATCTCGGAGATATTTTTGTGAACGACTATCTTGTCCGCAACGGTTTCGCCAGAGCCGACAACTTCCCACCGGACGAAAAATTCAAGGATCAATTTAAAGCGGCGCAAGCAGAGGCGAAGAATGATGGGAGGGGATTGTGGGGGAAGTGTAAATAAGATAAGAGAAGGCATTTGACCTTCTTTTTTTTCTGGATTTTTTGCGATGGGGGTGGTAGAGTGGGGGAAGAAATGGCAATATCTAAATAGTCTGAGTCCGCAAAGTTATCGCGGAAAATGCGGAATGGTGAAAATATTTTTAGATAATTAGATAATTATAAATTATGATTAGGGATAGATCTATTTATAAAACTTACTTTCATAAAGAAAAACAGCCCCATACGATGAGGCTACTGGAGAACCAGTTGGCCAAAAGCTTTATGATTATTTCCATCCAAAATATTTTTGACCGCAAAGGCAGATTAACAAATTAAGAGGTCCTCAAAAAAGAAAAATCTAAAATATACTTACGCCCCAAGCCAAAACCCGAGTTTGCCTGGTGGAACGGGCGGGGCGGCTTATCAAGAAAGACTGGACAAGAGGGAGTTGTTTCGATATAATTACATGAAGTTCTGGCCGCATCATTTTTGGCAATCAAAAAACGCATAGGAGGAAAACTATGGCGAAAGGAAGCGTGAGCAAGAGAAAGAGGCAGGCAGAAAGCCATCGTGCGTATCACGCGCGAGAAATGCGGAGAAAGAAGGGGAAGCTCGGCCCCAGAGGAGAATCGAAGCCGTTTGAACGGACAATTTATTACGATGCGCCGCGGCGAAGTTCATTCCGATTCCGGTAGGTCTATATCTGCACAGCTTTCTTGGGTCAGGTCGCGTCAAACCTGACCCATTTTTTATAACCGAGACTGAGGCCTCTTTTTTATGTCCAACACCTCCGAATTTTAGGAACGGGATGATTAAGTTATAAAAGCGCGAACAATAAAAAACCGCTTCATTCCGATGTGGAATGAAGCGGGGACTTTTGGTGCTGATACGCCCTACTTCTTGCCTTGCTGAGCACCCTGAGGAGTCTTGACCTGAAACAGGACTTCGTGGGTATGCATCATAGTCACAATTTTCCATTTGTAGAATCCGTCGGGAAGAGTGCATCCCATATCGCCTTTCGAAGTACGCTCGTCGGCGCCTTTTTTTATCACCAGGTTCCATTTATAAATCCGTTCGGAAGTACTTATGGGCTCAATGGCGAACGGCTGATGGCCCTGACCTTTCTGGTATGGATTTCCCGGATTATTGCCGTAAAATTCCAGATCGGAAAACTGGATAATATCAAGGTTAACATCCATTCCGTAGGTCAGCATGTATGGAGAATTGATAGGGATCACGTGCATGTTACATTTTCCATTGTAAGGTACTTCGCTGGGGGTGCTCAGAAGCTGAGTGCCATCCCAGATGTAAATCCCGAGATATTTCGGCTTTTCGTCGGCAACACTTACTGTTGCCATACTCGCCAGGAAAACAATTGCTAATACAGCGATAATCGTCTTTTTCATCTTTTTTACTCCCCAAAACATTGAATTTTTGAGTGATTTGATTATTAACGTGCCACAGCCATAAATCATAGAAGCATAGCACTATTTATCAAGGTTGTCAAGAGTTTTTTTAAATTTGCTCCGACTCGTTTCTACCTGTTGACAAGCAGATAAAAGTGTTATAGTATCATATATCAGTTCTTTTTATTTATAGCGATAATTGGTCTGTTTACGATGAATTAATCATTGGAAAATATCAGAGAGGGGAATAGAAATGAAGAAAATCGGGTATCTGAAGGGTCTTGATGGTGTTCGCGCTTTGGCTATATTGCTGATCGCGGCGTACCATTATTGGCCGACGGGGAACAAGATTTTGACTGGAGGCTTTATCGGCGTAGAAATTTTCTTTGTCATCAGCGGTTTCATTATTACTCTAACCTTAGTCAGAGAATGGGAGGGTCAAAACCGGATTGATCTCAAAAATTTCTGGGTCCATCGGATCCGCCGGCTGTTTCCGGCGCTGATACTTCTGATACTGGCTGTAGTCTTTTTGGCGGCCGTCCTGCCTCAGGCATCAGCGGATATCGAATCTTCAAAAATGGCAGTCGTGGCGCAGTACATTCCTGATTTTTCAAACGAACTGTCGGCGCTGAAGTACCAGATAGTGGCGGCCTTTTTTTACGTAATTAACTGGTATTTTATCTTTCAGGGAAAGTCATACTTTGATCTGACAGATCGGCCACCGCTTTTCGGACATCTTTGGTCGCTGGCCATCGAAGAGCAATTCTATCTGCTCTGGCCGCTGGCTTTGATTCTCATCTTAAAACTTGCCAAAAACAGGAATCATTTGGTCGTCATTTCGTGCCTGGCTTTAGCGTTAGCTTCAGTTATGGCGATGTTAGTCAACGGCCAAAATTCTCCGAACGACGCCCGGGCCTATTTCGGTACGGACGCCAGGATTTATTCGCTGATAGCCGGAGCTACTTTGGCTATAATGTTTGGCAAAGTGCAAAAGCTGGTAGAGGCCGGCCGTCTTCTGAGATGGGGATTGGAGATTTTGGGCATCGCAAGCTTCCTTACGATCTTGGGTCTCAGTTTTACGCTCGTTGGCGGTGAACTTAGAATTTTCAGAGGCGGACTGTTATCTGTCACGATCGCTACTTGTTTTCTGATCGTATCGGCAACCTGCATTCGGTCGCGGTTCAGCAGAATAGTTTTTGAATCGCGGATTGTCACCTGGATCGGCCAAAGATCCTACGGGATATATCTTTGGCACTGGCCGATTTTCATCCTTACGGAACCGGGGTACAACTATCAGATCGAAGGAGTAGAATTGATGATTATAAGAATATTAGTCCTTTTGGTGGTAACCGAGATTTCTTTCCGGCTGATCGAAAAACCGATCCGCAACGGAGCGATCGGAAAAATCATCCAAGGAATCAGAGCAGAAAGAGGTCGCGAACGATGGGCTGGCTATAAAGGCCGGAACTTCATCCCTGGTTTTTGTCGGGATGGCAGTTTTCTGCCTCTCATCGGTTTTGACCTTTCAACCGAAAGGAATTCCCGGTTTGGCTCAGGCTATGGAGAATAGTCCGGCTGAAAATTCCAGCCCTATTGTTTCAGAACCGCCGATTGAGCCACAGGAAATAATCGCTGCGGATAATCAAGAACCGATCCCAAATGAACCAATCGCGGCTACTCTGGAGAGCAGTTCGATTGAAACTGTGGCTATCGGTGATTCTGTTATGTTAGGAGCGAAAGGAGCACTTAAAGAGTCGTTAGAGAATGTGACTGTTAATGCCGCCGTTGGCCGTCAGTTTACGGAAGTTTATCGGATCGTTAAAAAACTCAAACGGACCAACAAGCTGCCGCCGTTTGTTTTTATCCATACGGGGACAAACGGAACGATTGAGAAAGAAACGCTTGTCGATATGATGGAACTTCTTCGTGACTGTCGCAAAGTGGTAATCTTTGATTTAAGAGTTCCCCGGAAATGGCAGGATTCCAACAATCGGATTTTGAATTCCGTCGTGCCGAGATATGAAAACGCAGTCTTGGTCGACTGGCAAAAAGAGAGTTCTTCTCGAAAGGGAGTATTCTGTAAGGATGGGATTCATCTGAACCCCAAAGGAGCAGCATTTTATGCCCAGCTGGTCAGTAAGGCCCTGATAAACAACAAACAAGATAAATAACTGATGCGGATTTTTCCGCTAGGGGAGTTGGCGAAACGCTAACTCCCCGTTTTTTTAACCAAGCTTTTATTGGTCGGAAATTTATAGTATAATTAAACCAGCAATAATCAACTCATTATAAGCATATGAGAGTATCCGATATAATGACGAGGGAAGTTATCACCGTAAAAAAAGACACCCCATTGAAAGAAGCGGCCGGGCTTTTGGCCAAGCTTCGTATCCACGGGATACCTGTCATTGATGACGCGAACAAGATCGTCGGCATCATCACGGAAAGCGATTTTTTCACCAAAGATTCTTCCAATATATATCTGCCGACTTTTCTGGATTTCATAAAAGGCGAACCGGTTGATGCGGAAAAGGGGATTGACAGAGCTGTTCTTGAACAAAAAACCAAAGTGGCTGACATTATGACCGAAGAATGCCTGACGGTGAAACCTGAACTTTATCTGGAGCAACTTATCGGTTTATTTAAGGAAAATAATTTTAATTCCTTCCCGGTCGTTGATGACAGCGGGGTTTTGGTCGGAATTATTACTGTTATGGATGTGATCAAGCTGCTGTAAAGTATTGAATTAAAGTATAACAAAAACAAAAAAACAGCTCCGACGTACGTCAGGGCTATTTTTTTATCAGGTATCGAAACCCTATCGGTTAAATCTGACGGATGCTAAAATCTTATCCATATTGCCTTCGAAATCGGCATAATTGGAGATTTGATATAGTTTTCCGTTCCGTACGAACCAGACTTCGTTTATCGTGCTGGTAACATCGGTCGGATCCGCTGAAGGGTTTTTGAGAGTAAAAGAAAAAGCCTTAATCTTGGTATCGCTACCGATAGAAATCTCTTTTTCATTTTCCATCACCAAAACTCCGGCTGAATTTTTGATTGTTGCCAAAGACAATCCCGTTTTTTCCGTGTAAGGGTCGATAATGACCTGAAATCCGTTTTTACCATCCGCTCCGTGAAGGGTGACCGTAATTTCACTGTCATTCGTCAATTCTTCCGGTGTAAAATTATCCGGGTAATCGAAAGAAAAACCGAGTGTCTGATTAGTGTAGGTCTTGATTATTTCTGAAATACTCTCGTCTACTGGCGGTTCTTTTTTTCTTTTGGGTTTTTTCTCTGACTGACTGTTTCCTGTATTTTGAGAAGCAGGTGGTTTTTTGATTTTATGCCAGGCGAAAATACCGGCGGACAAAACAACCGCACAAAACAAAACAATAACTATTTTTTTTCTAGTCCCAATATTATCCATAAATTATTCAAGTGTGTTTTTATCTTATCGTATATGAAAGCGTCTTGCTTTTCTTGTTTGTCTTTGGATCGAACGCATACCAGTGATAAGTGCCGGATGGTTTGAGGGCGCGATAAGCTACGGAGAAACTGCCGGAAGAAGTCGTGTGGACAGTCAGCGGCGGATAGTAGGTGCCATTGAGGCGGGTGAAATAAAGCAGTATATCGGAATTTTTGGAAAAGCGCTTACCGGACTGGATCAATATTTGTCCACGAACCACTTTTTTGGGAGAGGTATAGGTTTTTCTTTTAACCGGTGCCGGCTTTTTCTTTTTCTTGCTGTGGTGACTGCTGGAACTGGATTTTTTGGATGCCACCTTAAAAGTTATTTTGTAATCAGTCGTGTTTACGGTGCTGCTTTCGGAATCGGAACAGCGGACATAATAGTTGTAAGTCGTGCCGTTAGTCAGGCCGGTCAGGGCATAGGAATGGGAGATGTCTCCTGTGGTGGTAAAAGTAGTTTCACTGGAATCATCGTAAGTGATATTGGGCGAAGTATTAAATTTGCAGGTAGCATTTGCAGTGGTAGTGACGGCCAAATTAGCGTTGGTCGTACCTTTCGACAAAGTGCCACTGGGAGATCCATTGGAACGAGTCGGTCCGTTATCCGTCGTACAGGTAACCGTAACATTGGTTACATCAGCGCCTGAAACTGTGCCGGAGTCATGAGTAATAGAACAAGCCTGTCCGTCCGGCTCGGTTAAAACTGTTACGGCGTAATCTGAGTCATTATCAAGGGGCGTATCAAAAGTAAAATCTCCGTCAGAAGTTACGATGAGATTATCTTCCCCGTTATTTTGAAGGACAACCGTTCCACTTAAACCGCTGACGGTTCCACCGATCGTGTAAGTTGGAATTGCTGTCCATTGCGCATATACGGTGATATTACTTGTTACTGCCGTAGATCCTGTAAATGTTGAACCACTTCCACCTGCCACTGTGTTCCAGCCGGAAAAAGTATATCCTGACCTAGCCGGAGCGGTTGGTAAGGTTACCGTGGCACCGGAAGTAACTTCTGATATGCTTGATGGACTGGCATCGGTGTCGCCTCCATTTTTGTCAAAAGTCACCGTGTAAGTCGTGGTGCTGTCAGAGGTCACCGTCACCTGCGCTTTTCCGGTAGTTATATCGCCGTCAAAAACATTAACACCCAAGTCGTCATCAGCTCCGATCGAAGAGGAAGTCGTAAAAGCTACCACTGAATTGGTAGCGGCAGCCA
>Ga0224525_1000121_pt1 | contig 41157 bp, 44 predicted proteins | sample CFST100metaG_FD_179874 | JGI IMG/M metagenome (GOLD analysis project Ga0224525, IMG submission 179874) | Peat soil microbial communities from Stordalen Mire, Sweden - C.F.S.T100 | ecosystem: Environmental > Terrestrial > Soil > Wetlands > Peat | place: Sweden: Norrbotten County, Stordalen Mire...
GTATAAAGGTTAGTCTGTTTATTCCGGAAAGTGTTACATAATAGCAATAATAAGTTACATCATTCACACTTTAACACTCCCCATAATTTAGACCGCAGGTTAGGTTGATTGGCCAAATTCCGGTTTCAGGATAGATTTTTCCATTGTTTCATGGCTGTAGTGAGTGGTTAATCCTATCGTGACCTCTGACTGAATTTCGAGCAATACGCTTAAAGTAATAAAAGTTTTTCTGCCTATATGAGTAGTGATTAGCTTGTATTTAGGGACAGTTTTCTCAATACGTTGGTTTCTCCTTTGCTTGACAATGGTGACATTTCAGTTAAACCAGAAAGTTCCCCAAAATTTTTAAGAGCAATGTTCATTTTTTGCCTTGAAATGACAGGAAAAGCCATTTCAACACCTTTTTTATTTAAGTTTGATATATTCCTATACTTTAGGAAGACCTCTCTGGAAAAGTCAATGAATTACCCTGCGGCAAGTGGGGGACTAACCCAAAAAGAGATTAAAAAGTGATCTTATTTTCGACATCGACGATACTTGCATCGAAGGTTGACTTGAGAAAATCAATAACTTTCTTGATTCCAGGGATGAAGCTGGTAATGAAGACATTTCCGTCTGAATCATTCAACCGCATTGTGCAGTTGAAATCATTTGATGAAGGAATGGACGACCTAATCTAGTACAATGGCATCGAATACTTTTTAACATCGTCCTCAGTGATCCTTCCATCACAAAGGATCACCAACCTTTCGACAACGTTTCGCAACTCACGGATATTCCCGGTCCATTTGATCTTTTTCAAAGCAATGAAGGCGTCGCCCATGACCACAAGCGGAGCTTTCCCCTGGTGTTCACAGATCTCGGTAATAAATTGTTTTGTCAGCAGGGGAATATCATCCAGTCGCTTTGAAAGCGGAGGCACATCGATCAGGATCACACTTAACCGGTGGTAGAGATCCTCACGAAAATTTTTATTCTCTAATTCTTGCTTGATGTTTTTGTTTGTTGCGGCAATCACCCTGACATCGACAGGAATCTCCTTCTCCCCGCCTACCCGGGTAATCTTGTTTTCCTGCAAAGCACGTAAAACCTTTGCCTGGGCCGAAAGGCTCATATCGCCGATCTCATCCAGGAATAAGGTACCTCCGCTTGCCAACTCAAAATCTCCTTTTCGTTGCCTGATGGCAGAAGTAAAAGAGCCTTTTTCATGGCCAAACAGGTTGCTTTCGATAAGCTCGGAAGGGATGGCTGCACAATTTACTTCGATAAATGAATTTTCAGAACGGTTGCTTAGCGCATGCAGCCACCGGGCAACAAGTTCTTTTCCGGTGCCACTCTCACCGGTGATCAGAACACGGGCATCAGTGGGCGCTACCTTTGCGATGAGGTCTTTTACCTTAAGCATCTCTTCCGACTCCCCGATCATTTCATGAACCCCGTTGATCTTCTTTTTCAGGATCTTTGTCTCATCTACGAGGATCGATTTATCCATCGCATTCCGGATCGTAATCAGAAGCCGGTTCAAATCTAATGGCTTGGAAATGTAATCAAATGCCCCTTTCTTTATGGCTTCAACAGCAGTATCAATGGTTCCATGACCCGAGATCATGATGACCGGGGTATCGGTCATCAGCATAATTTTCTCCAGCACTTCGATGCCATCCATTTTTGGCATCTTTATATCGCAAAGGATTGCGCTGTATTTGTTTGATTCCAGAAGTTTCAAACCATCCGGCCCATCCTCCGCATCATCTACTTCATACTTTTCATATTGCAAGATTTCACGTAACGTATTGCGTATACTTTTTTCATCATCAATCACTAAGATCCTTGACATAGCTATGTATTATTTGTTCAAAGATAGTTAAAATTTGGATACTTTTGTTGTATGGCAGGATCAAGAAAAACGTTTAGATTATATAGATTCCGGGGGCATTTTACCCTTTGCCTTGTATTCATTTGCTTCCGGTTACCAGTTATGGCCCAGGCGATCCTTGACAGTCCCCTCCAATACCCCTGGGCAGGAGGAATGAATTCCTGTCAGTTCTGCCCGATTGACATTAACCTTGACGGAAAACCTGATCTCCTGATTTTCGACCGGTTTGGTAACCGGATACTTCCCTTCATTAATGAAGGCTCACAGGGAGAAATAAAATATTCATTTCACCCGGAATATGCTTCATTGTTTCCAGACCTTCAGGAGTGGGTGATTTTTGCAGACTACAACTGTGACGGGAAACAGGATATCTTTACTTACCTGAACGGAGGAGTACGTGTATTTAAAAACATTTCCGACACATCCCTTAAATTTCAACTAATAACGAACCAATTAACGTCATACTACTATACAGGAAAAGTCGGGATTTTTTTAACAAATGTTGATTATCCGGCTATTGCAGATATTGATAGTGACGGTGATCTTGATTTCCTTACCTTTTTCGGATTGGGATCTTATCTTGAATATCACAAAAACCTTTCCATTGAAAAATATGGAAATTGTGACAGTCTTGACTTTATGTTGGCCGATAAATGTTGGGGAGACATCAAAGAAAGTGAAGGTGGTAACCATCTCACCCTGAATATTGTTTGCCCTTATAAATATTTAGGATTACCTGGTTTTACCTGTAATGAACTCCCGCCGAAACATACAGGTTCAACCCTCCTGGCAACAGACCTTGATGGCAATGGTATCAAAGATCTGATCATCGGTGATATTGATTTCTCAAATCTGATCGCATTAATAAACGGTGGAACCCTGGATTCGGCCCATATGATAAGCCAGGATAGTACATTCCCGGATAATCCCCCGGTAAAGCTTTTTTCCCTCCCTGCCTGCTCATTTCTTGATATGGATAATGACGGGATCCGTGATCTTGTGGTTTCTCCTTTCGATCCTCAATATTATATCTCTGAGAACAAGCATAGCTGCTGGTATTTTAAAAATACAGGAACCAATGATCATCCTGTATTCCAGTTTCAGACCAATGCCTTGTTCCAGAATGAAATGATCGATGTGGGGACAAGTGCCTATCCGGTAATTGTTGATATTAATGGCGACGGATTACCCGATCTGCTGGTAGGAAATTATGGATATTTTGATTCTGCCTATAGTTACCAGGGATATTTGCATTCTGTATTTACCTCGAAAATTTCATATTTTAAGAATACCGGACAGCAGGGCAATCCTGTTTTTCACTTGGAAACAGACGATTTTGCCGGTCTTTCCAATTTGCACACATTAGCTTTATATCCTGCTTTTTATGATCTGGATGAGGATGGAGATATTGACATGATTACCGGGAATGCGGATGGAACCCTTTCGTATTTTAATAATACAGCCGGCCCCGGTAAGGAGCCAGTTTTTGGTCCGGCATTGTTAAATTATAAGAAGATCGATGTGGGAGATTTCAGTGCTCCGCAGTTATTCGATATTGATGGAGACGGTTTACCGGATCTGTTAATCGGGAACAGGAAAGGAACGATCGTTTATTTTCATAATACCGGAACCCGGAATTCGCCTGAATTCACACATATCACTGACAGTCTTGGAAAAGTTGATGTGACAAATCACAATCTTGATTACGATGGATTAAGTACACCCTTCTTTTTCAGGGATCTTTCAGGAAAAACAGGTCTCCTTGTTGGTTCGAAAGAAGGGAAAGTTCATTATTATACAAATATTGATGATAACCTTGGAGGTACATTTACTTTATCGGATTCATCGTTAAGCAATTTATGCGGCATTGATCTTCCTGTTTCTTATGGAATCACCACAGCAGCATGTATTGCAGACCTGGAAGGCCCGGCTTTTATGGACCTTATTGTTGGAAATTTTTCAGGAGGATTGAATTATTTCAGTCATAAAGCAAACCCTGCGGTCTATACAGCTATCGAAGAAAAATCGCCTGCTTCGGCAACCGGTTTTTTGGTATATCCAAATCCAGCTAACGAGCAGCTATTCATCCAATCCACACAGCGCCCCAATCCCGGGAATTTTCAGGTTATCCTTTACAACAGTCAGGGACAGTGTGTAGTTCAAAAAGTTTTCCCTTCCATATATCCTGTCTCTATCCATGTAGGCAATCTCCCTGAAAGCATCTATTTTCTTACTGTTTCCCTACTTTCTAACACGGGGTCAATCAATCAATTCACTGCCAAAATCGTAGTGATTCATTGAGATCTGACTGACTTATCACCATTTTATTAACATTGTTTTTTAAGATACAGATAATGAGATGTTTGCTCATTTTTTTGTAAAAGTTATTAACATTTTTCAAAAAATATCGTGGGGATGAGTGGGGATTTGTGGGGATTATTATATATTTACACTTTCAAATTTCACCCCTGCTATGACCCTTCTTCACGGTGAATACGAATGTCGTATCGACGACAAAGGACGTATAATTCTTCCTGCCGGGCTGAAGAAGCAGCTCCCGCCGGAAGCGCAGGAGAGATTCGTCATCAACCGGGGCTTTGAGAACTGCCTGACCCTGTACCCGATGAATGAATGGAAAGAGGTCAGCGGTGATGTAAATCAATTAAACCTTTTTATTAAAAACCACCGGATTTTTGCCCGCAATTTCAACAGAGGGGCAACGGAACTTCAGCTTGACGCCAGTAATCGAGTCCTTATACCTAAAACTTTATTGGAATACGCCCGGATCAAGAAAGATCTGATCCTATCAGCATTTTCCAATCGTATCGAAGTATGGGCGAAAGAGGAGTATGAGCAGCATCTTAAAATGTCAGACGAAGAGTATTCTGACCTGGCAGAAAAAGTGATGGGGAAACTCCAAAAACCTGAAGAACCGGAAAATGTTTCATAAGAGTGTGCTCCTTGAGGAAAGCATAAAGGCTCTGGCAATACAGCCGGGTGGCACCTATGTGGATGCAACCTATGGGGGAGGCGGACATTCAAAGGCGATCCTGAATGAATTGAAAGGGGGAAAATTATTTGCATTCGACCAGGATGAAGATGCATTTAACAATAAGATCGAAGACGACCGCCTGATCATGATCCATAACAATTTCAGGTACCTGCGGAACTTTCTTAAACTCTACAAAACCGTTCCGGTCGATGGAATCCTTGCTGACCTGGGGGTTTCATCTTACCAGATTGATCATCCCGAAAGGGGATTTTCTACACGGTTTGAAGGGGAACTGGATATGCGAATGAACCGGGATAAAAAAATATCGGCGAAAGAAATCGTGAACCAATATCCGGAAGACAAACTGGCAATATTGTTCCGTGAATACGGTGAACTGCGGAATGCCAGGAAAATCGCAAGACTCATTATAACAGCAAGAAAAGCGAACCCCGTCAATACTACCATGGAATTAAAAGAAGCGTTGACGCATGCAGCCGAAAGAGGAAAAGAAAATAAATTTTTCGCACAAGTCTTCCAATCACTAAGAATAGAAGTGAACCAGGAACTGGAGGCCCTGAAGGAATTTCTTATCCAGGCAACAGATGTTCTGAAACAAAGAGGTCGTCTGGTTGTGATCTCCTATCATTCCCTGGAAGATAAACTGGTAAAGGACTATTTCCGTTCGGGGAATTTTGAGGGAACCCTGAAAAAGGATTTTTATGGAAACTTGGTCGTCCCCTTATCAGTTATTAACCGGAAACCCATCATTTCTGACGAGAAAGAGATCGGTATGAACAGTAGGGCCCGGAGCGCCCGTTTACGCATTGCTGAAAAGATCTGACAAATGGAAGAAGAACAGAAAAATACTCCGCAAGAACCACAAAAGGAAGGAATCCGCCCTGTCAAGAAGTCCGGGAAGATGACCAAAGGACTTCATGACATCATCGGTGGCGATCTTCTCTCGAATCATGCCGTGCTCAGCAACCTGCCATTCCTCATCTTTCTGGCCATCCTGGCGATGTTTTACATTGGTAACACATATTACTCGGAAAAGACCTTCAAGCAAATCGAAAAAATAAAAAATGAACTAAAAGAACTGCGTTATCAGTCAATTACGGCAAAAGCAAAAATGCTGGATGTCTGCAAGCAAACCGAGATCGCAAAAAAGGTGGAACCGCTGGGGATTAAAGGAACCACTACGCCACCCTATAAGATCTTTTATTCAAAAGCCCTTTTAAAAAAAGAAACCGATACGCTTCATAGAAATCCATGAAAGAAATCAAAAAAGCCATATTGCTACGCGTCTATGTTGTTTACTTCGGGGTTCTGCTTTTCGGCATGGCAATCATCGGAAAAGCAATCTACATCCGGTCAACGGAAGGAAAAGAATTGCTGGAAAAAGCCCGTAAGCAGGAAATGCGCTTTTTCCCTGTCGATGCCATACGTGGCAATATCTGCGCAGATGATGGGACATTGCTTGCCACATCCATCCCCATTTTTGATATCCGCATGGACATCAGTTCAGACCTGATCACCGATGATCTTTTCAAGAACCAGGTGGACTCGCTTGCTACTCACCTTACAAAACTGTTCAAAGACAAAAAACTTTCAGAATACAAAAACCTTCTGTGGGAAGGAAGGCGAAACGGTGAACGCTACCTCATGGTTCACCGGGATGTCACCTATCCGGAACTTAAGCAGATGCGCAAATTCCCGATTCTCAAACTGGGTACCTATAAAGGAGGGTTGATCGTTATTCCTCAGTTCCAACGGGAACTTCCTTTTAAAAACCTTGCGCGGCGTACCATCGGATATGAAAATACTGAAGCTGCACAAAAAGTATATGTGGGACTGGAAGGTTCTTTCAGTAAAAATCTCCAGGGCACGGGAGGTAAAAGGCTGATGCGCAGAATCGGTAATGGCGCCTGGATGCCCGTGGACATCGAAAATGAAGTTGAGCCACAGAACGGCGATGATATCATGACGACACTGGATATCAATTTGCAGGACCTGGCAGAATCCGCCTTACGGAAGGAGCTTGGCGCCGATAGCGCTGATCATGGATGCGTGATTGTGATGGAAGTCAAGACTGGTTATATCAAAGCGATCATCAATCTCGGCAAAAATCCTAAAGGCGGATATGAAGAGGTGTTCAATTATGCTATTGGAGAAAGTTCTGAACCCGGATCGACATTTAAATTGGCGTCCTTTCTTGTAGGGTTAGAAGACGGGAAGATCTCCATGGACCAGCCGGTCAATCTGGGCAATGGCACCATGAATTACCATGGAAGGTCGATGACCGATGCCCATAAGCTAACAGGGACCTTGTTGGCTCACCAGGTGTTTGAAAAATCCTCCAATGTAGGAACATCAAAACTGATCTATAATGCTTATGCTGATGATCCGCAGAAATATATCGACGGACTTTACCGGATGTCAATCAACCTCCCACAGAATCTCCAGATAGATGGTGAAGGGAGGCCCTATATTAAGAATACGAAGAGTAAATGGTGGTCTGCTGTATCATTACCCTGGATGGCAATCGGATATGAGGTCGCCATTACTCCTTTACAGCTCCTTACCTTATATAATGCCGTTGCCAATAACGGGGTGATGGTAAAGCCGATTTTTGTCAGGGAAATCCGTAAAAATGGTCAGGTGGTTCAATCTTTTCAGCCTGTGGTCATCAACCCACATATCTGTTCGCTGGCCACGATTGAAAAAGCTCATCTTCTTTTAGAAGGAGTTGTGGAACGGGGAACCGGAACTGCTTTAAAAAACCCTCATTACAGAGTTGCCGGGAAAACCGGTACAGCTCAGGTCGCCATGAACAATAAGGGATATGGGCAGGGAACCAAAGCCATTAAATACAAAGGATCCTTTGTGGGATATTTTCCGGCCGACCATCCCAAGTACTCCATGATTGTGGTCATCAACAATCCCTCCAAGGGAAAATATTATGGCGGTGCAGTAGCTGCACCGGTTTTCAAAGAGATCGCCGATCGGATTTTTGCCAACCTTCATGACATCAACAATCCTCCTCCGCAAGATACAACCGGGCACCTGATCCCCTGTGCAAACGCAGGTATGCAAAAGGACCTGGAAGATGCATATGCATGGCTTAACATCAAAGCAAAACCCTTGAACCTGGCGGCCCAATGGGTGATACCGGTTTCGAACAATTCATCGATAATGCTCCTGCCATCAAATCATTACCAGGGAACTATGCCGGATGTGACCGGAATGGGAGTGAAAGATGCTGTTTTTCTACTGGAACAAATGGGATTAAAAGTATTGCTGAATGGTAAAGGCAACGTGGTCAGGCAATCGCTCAGCCCGGGAAGAATGTACTTAAAAGGATCCATTGTAATGCTTGATCTGGCAATGATTAAAAGCTAAATGAAGAATGAAGAATGTAGAATGAAAAGTGAATAGTGAATAACGAACAACGAATAGAGAACAGCGAGTAACGAATGGCGAATGGCGAACAGCGAATAGCGAATAACGAATAACGAACATGAAACGGTTAGGTGATTTACTGGAGAAGGCGGGAGTGACCGAGGTATTGGGGTCAGTGGATATTGAAATTCATTCGCTGAAATTTGATTCCAGGACGGTCGAGCCCGGTTGTCTCTATTTTGCTGTAAAGGGGACGGCCTCAGATGGACATCAATTTATTCCCGATGCATTAAAGTCAGGAGCTGTTGCAGTTGTTTGCGAACAAATCCCGGAAAATCCGCAAGGAAATGCCACTTTTATTCTTGTTAATGACAGTAGCTATGCAAAGGCTGTAATCGCTTCGAATTTTTACGGAAATCCATCGTTTCACCTGAACCTGGTGGGGGTTACCGGGACCAATGGAAAAACGACGACAGTTACCCTTTTGCATCAGCTTTTTCAAAAGCTTGGAATCAAAGCCGGGTTGATCTCCACAATACGGAATAAGATCCAGGACCGGAACCTTGCATCCACCCATACGACTCCCGACCCGGTTCAGCTGAATGAATTGTTAGCACAGATGGTGGAAGAAGGCTGCACCCATTGTTTCATGGAAGTAAGTTCACATGCAATAGTTCAGCACCGGATTACAGGCCTCAGTTTCCGGGGAGGCATTTTTACCAACCTGACACATGATCACCTGGATTATCATAAAACATTTGATGCCTACCTTAAGGCAAAGAAATCCTTTTTTGATGACCTGCCCGGTAGCACTTTTGCACTTATTAATAAGGATGACAGAAACGGGAAGATGATGGTGCAGAATACAAAAGCGTCCATTTCCACCTATAGCATGCAATCCATGGCTGATTTCCACTGCAGGATCCTCGAAAACCAATTCCAGGGATTGCATCTTTCAATGGATGGAATGGATTGCTGGTTCCGCCTGATCGGGAGTTTCAATGCCTATAACCTGCTGGCAGTTTACGCCACCGCTGTCCTTCTTGGCGAGGAGCGGCAGCAAGTACTGACCCTGCTTAGCCTTTGCGAGCCTGTTGATGGTCGGTTCAATTATCTCCGGACACCGGATGAGATCGTTGCCATTGTGGATTATGCTCATACTCCGGATGCTTTGCAGAACGTCCTGGGAACGATCCATTCGATCCGTTCCCGGAAGGAAAAGATTATTACTGTTGTCGGGGCGGGCGGAAATCGTGATGTTGCCAAGCGGCCGGTCATGGCAAAAATTGCATGCACCCTTAGCGACTGGGTGATCCTTACCTCCGATAATCCGCGTTTTGAAGAACCTGAAGCCATCCTGAATGATATGAAAAAAGGGATAGAGCCTCAGTTTGCCAACAAGGTTCTGGTGATCGTAAACCGCAAAGAAGCGATCAAAACGGCCTGTGCCCTGGCACAAGCGGGAGATATCATCCTGGTAGCCGGTAAAGGGCACGAAAAGTACCAGGAGATTAAAGGAGTGAGGTATCCTTTTGATGATAAAATGATTTTGAAAGAAATATTGGAAACTGGAGTAGAATAACTCTTTAATAAGGACACAGTTATGCTGTATTATTTGTTCATCTGGCTGCACGAAGCCTTTGATTTCCCAGGAGCCGGTGTATTCCAGTACATCTCGTTCCGGGCAGCATTTGCACTCATTCTATCACTCTTCATCTCGATGATCATCGGAAAAAGACTGATCGGATTCCTGAGGAAAAAACAGGTAGGTGAAACCATCCGGGATCTCGGACTGGAAGGACAAACGGCCAAACAGGGAACACCTACAATGGGCGGGCTTATCATCCTTGCTGCTATATTGATTCCAACCCTTCTCCTGGCAAAACTTCATAATGTCTATATCCTTTTGATCCTCGTTTCAACGATATGGCTGGGAACCATCGGGTTCATCGATGATTACATCAAGGTATTCCGCAAGGATAAAAAAGGACTTGCCGGAAAATTCAAGATCATGGGTCAGATCGGGTTGGGCCTGATTGTCGGAACCACTATGTTTTTCAGTAAGGATATCGTGATTCGTGAGAAAACCAGCAGGCAGGCCTATGTTCCTTCCTCCGAGATCTTCAATGTGGAAGGGAACTCGGACCGGGGAAAGATGTACAAGAATATTCCCACAAAATCCACCAAGACTACCATCCCGTTCCTGAAAAACAATGAATTCGATTATTCTGTCCTGATCTCATGGATCGGGAAGGGTTATAATAAGTGGACATTCCTGGTATTTATTCCCATCATCATCTTCATAATAATTGCTGTATCAAATGGAGCAAACCTGACAGACGGACTGGACGGGCTTGCGACCGGGAGTTCGGCCATCATCGGGCTTACACTGGGAATTCTTGCTTATGTCTCCGGTAATATCGTCTTCGCCAATTACCTGAATATAATGTATATTCCAAATACCGGCGAGCTGGCAATTTATATCAGTGCATTCGTCGGGGCCTGTATCGGATTTCTCTGGTACAACTCCTACCCTGCCCAGGTCTTTATGGGAGATACTGGCAGCCTGGCGCTGGGCGGCATTGTTGCCGTTTTTGCAATCCTGATCCGGAAAGAGATCATGATCCCGATCTTCTGCGGGATCTTTCTCATTGAGAACCTATCAGTGATGATGCAGGTAGGGTACTTCAAATATACGAAACGCAGGTTCGGGGTCGGCCGTAGAATATTCCTGATGTCGCCGTTGCATCATCATTTCCAGATCAAAGGATACCATGAATCAAAAATTGTGATCCGGTTTTTAATTATTGGGATCATGCTGGCAGTTCTCACCATTGTAACATTAAAATTGAGGTAATGTCAGTCATTCAAAGACGAACTCTATAAATCTGAAAACATGACATTAGAAACGTTGGCTTTACAAGGACATCCCGGTGTGCATAGTTCTATGGCCGCATCCATAACAGCCCGGATAAAGGAAGTCAGGAGCAATTTCATCAAGGAATGTTTTTGTGATTTCCAAAACATGGAGCACAGGATGGAATCCGTTGCAAATGTGCATGGGATCGAGTTCATCAATGATTCCAGATCAACGAATATCAATTCGACGTGGTTCACACTGGAAAGCATGTCGAAACCGGTCATCTGGATCGCCGGGGGCATTGATGCCGGTATCGATTATACCCAGCTTAAACCATTGCTGCGGGCCAAGGTCAAATCAATCATTTTTCTTGGAATGGATAGCTCTTATCTTATTTCGTCAATGTCAGATCTTGAAATCCCGGTAACGGATGCATCGACGATGGAAGAAGCCGTAGCGTTGGCTTATTTTGCAGGAATGATGGGAGATGTTATCCTCCTCTCACCGGGATGTCCCAGTTTTGATCTTTTCAAAGACTATGAAGAACGTGGAAGCGCCTTCAAAAAAGCAGTAAAACAACTTTAATCTTCCCGGTCATGATGAAATATTTCAAAAATGCAAAAGGAGATGTGGTGATTTGGGTCGTTGTGACCATCCTTTGCATTTTCTCCTTACTTGCAGTCTATAGTTCAACGGGAACGCTGGCCTATAAGAAGCAAGGAGGAAATACCGAATATTATCTGTTCAAACATTTTGTGATCCTGGGGTTCGGGATCATGCTAATGTATGCGACACACCTTATCAAATACACCTATTTTTCGAGAATTTCCCAGATCGGCCTGATCTTAACCCTCCCTTTATTATTCATCACGCTGTTATCAGGGACCAACCTTAACGAAGCAAACCGCTGGCTCACGGTACCCATCATCAATCTCACCTTTCAAAGTTCCGATGTAGCCAAGCTTTTCCTGATTATGTACCTGGCACGTGTGCTGAGTAAAAAACAGGAGGAAATTAAGCATTTCAAATCGGGATTTTTACCGGTCATTATTCCCGCGATCTTGATATGTACGTTGATCCTGCCAGCCAACTTTTCCACGGCAGCAATTTTATTTGTTACCAGCATGGTGCTGATGTTTATCGGAAGGATTTCCCTGAAGTATATTTTTTCACTGATAGGATTGGGTATCGTGGCCATTGTTCTTATCTTTAGTCTGGCACAAGCTGTACCCAGTCTTTTCCCCCGTGGCGGAACCTGGATCAACCGGGTGGATCATTTCCTGAATAAAGATAAAGCCGATGAGGATGCGAATTATCAGGTAGAGCAATCAAAGATTGCCATTGTTTCAGGAGGGATATTTGGGAAATCGCCGGGAAGAAGCACGCAACGGAACTTCCTGCCTCACCCCTATTCTGATTTCATTTTTGCTATCATTGTGGAGGAATATGGGATTGTGGGAGGAGGATTTGTAGTGCTGCTGTATTGTATCCTCTTTTTCCGCGTTGTAAGGATCACTACAAAATGCCAGGGAAATTTCGGGGCATTCCTTGCGATTGGGATCGGCTTCAGCCTGGTATTCCAGGCCATGATCAACATGGCAGTGGCCGTTCATCTGTTCCCGGTTACGGGGCAAACGTTGCCACTGATCAGTATGGGAGGCACCTCGATCTGGTTTACCTGTATTTCTATCGGGATCATTTTGAGCGTCAGCAGGAGAATTGATATTGAAACCAAGGATGGAACTGAAGTTGAAATTCTGAGTGAAGGGAACCCGGTTCCTGCAACCAGTTAATAAAAAATTCTAAAAGTATGACCCGGATCATTATCAGTGGAGGAGGAACAGGAGGACATATCTTTCCTGCTATTGCCATTGCCAACGCTCTCAAAGTACGTGAGCCGGGTATGGAGATCTTATTCATCGGTGCAAAGGGAAGAATGGAAATGGAAAAAGTGCCTGCTGCGGGATACAAGATCCGTGGGTTATGGATAAGTGGCCTTCAGCGCCGGGTTACCTTGAAAAACCTGAGTTTTCCATTAAAGGTCATTTCCAGCTTGATTCAGGCTGACCGGATCCTTGCGAAATTCAAACCGGATGCGGTGATCGGCGTGGGCGGTTATGCAAGTGGCCCTATCCTGCGGGTGGCAGTGAGAAGAAAGATCCCCACATTGATTCAGGAACAGAATTCCTTTCCCGGAATAACAAATAAGCTTCTGGGCGGAAAGGTTGACAAGATCTGTGTTGCCTATGATGGAATGGAACGGTTTTTCCCTTTGGGGAAGATCATACTCACTGGTAACCCTGTGCGCCAGGATATTATTACACCAGGAAATAGAACTGAAGCACTGGAATATTTTCATCTAAACAAAGAAAAGAAAGTGGTGTTGATCATCGGAGGTAGCCTTGGGGCCGGAACTATTAATAAAAGTGTTTTGCATTACCTGAATCAATTGACCGGACAGGAGATCATTCAAGTGTTGTGGCAAACCGGAAAGAATCATTTTAATCTGATTAAATCCTATCAGGAAACGCTCCACAGGGAGGATATTAGTATTTACCCGTTCATCGACCGGATGGACTTGGCCTATGCAACAGCCGATATCATCGTATCCCGTGCAGGGGCGATCGCCATATCGGAATTATGTATCATCGGGAAACCTGTTATACTCATACCTTCTCCCAATGTTGCCGAAGACCACCAGACAAAAAATACGGAAGCACTGGTAAGAAAGTCGGCGGCATTGATGTTGAAGGACCAGGAAGCTGTGGATAAGCTATTCGGCCTTATAAAAGAACTGGTTGCTGATACAGGGTTACAAAATGAGTTGAGCAGAAACATTAAAACCATGGCTCTTCCGGAGGCTGCCAGCATGATCGCGGAAGAAACCATGAAACTTATCAGAAAAAAGGAATAAAAGACAAGATGGATATTCACAAATATAGGTCGATATATTTTTTGGGCATCGGAGGAATCGGTATGAGTGCTCTGGCCCGGTATTTCCACCGGTATGGAGTGATGGTTTCAGGGTACGATAAAACGCCAACGACTTTGACCCATCAGCTTCTTGAAGAAGGCATCCTTGTACATTTTGATGAAAACCCGGAGTTAATTCCGGATCATCCCGATCTTGTGGTTTATACTCCTGCTCTTCCGAAAGACCAAAAAGAATTTCAATTCGTGATTAAAAAGGGATTCCCTCTGAAAAAACGATCTGAAGTCCTGGGGATGATTACGCAGAATGTTAAAACCATTGCCATTGCCGGAACACATGGGAAAACCACCATCACGACACTGGTTGCCCACTTGCTGAATACTGCAGGAAAAAACAGCATTGCATTTCTCGGAGGAATTTCTAAAAACTATCACTCGAACCTCGTTATTTCTGACCCGTTCCCTCACCGGTCCATTGGTTCACCTGAGTATTACATTGTTGAGGCCGATGAATTTGACCGTTCGTTTCTCCGGCTTTATCCCGATATTGCCGTGATCACTTCTGCCGATGCGGATCATCTCGACATCTATGGAAATATTGAGGAAGTAAGGCTTTCCTTCGGTGAATTCACATCCCACCTAAAAAAAAGAGGAATGCTGATCCTGAAAAAAGGAGTCGATATCATACCGGAAAGAACTGACAACTATACCATTCAGACCTATCATCTGGAAAGGGATGCGGATTTTTACCCGGAGAAGATCCGGCTCGAGAATAGCCGTTTTGTTTTTGATCTTGTCACGCCCGCAAGGACCATCCGGAATATCACCCTTGGCTTACCCGGGAAATTTAATCTTGAAAATGCCATAGCCGCCGCCGCAGTTGCTTATACTGTTGGAATAACGGATGAGGATATGAAACGGGCACTGGTGACTTTTGAAGGTGTTGAACGCCGGTTTGATTTCCAAGTGATCCGTGATGACTTTGTTTACATTGACGACTATGCCCATCACCCGGAAGAGTTGAAAGCCTGTATCCGTGCTGTCAGGGAGATCTACCCCTCCAAAAAGATAACAGGGATCTTTCAGCCGCATCTTTTTACGCGTACACGTGATTTTGCAGATGCATTTGCACGCAGCCTGGAATTACTGGATGATTTGATTCTTCTTGAAATTTACCCGGCAAGGGAGAACCCGATTCCCGGGATTGATTCGGCCATTTTGCTGGGAAAAGTACAACTGCTAAAGAAAAAAATATGCAGTAAAGCCGGTCTTATGGGCGAATTGAAATCCAGGAAGCCGGAAGTCCTTCTGACATTGGGGGCAGGTGATATTGACCAACTGGTTAAACCGATACGTGAGTTGTTTACCAATAAGGGATAAAAGAAAATGAAGAAATTCCTGAAGATCCTTGAAATCGCAGCATGGGTGCTTATGACCGCCGGTCTGTTTGCACTTCTTGGATTTACAACCACCGAGCACAACAACGAAGTTTGTAAAAAATACATCATTCGTATCGATTACGGCAAAGCAGATGTGCTGGTTATGGAAGGAGATATTTATACGGTTGTAAAATCAACCGGGAATCTCCTGAAAGGGCAGCGCCTGTGTTTGATCGATTTTGAGCGGATCGAGCGTGAGATCAAGCGCCAACCATATGTGGCAAATGCGCAGGTTTATATGACGCTGGATGGCATTGTTGAAATTGACGTTGTTCAGCGCCAGCCCATTCTCCGGATCTTTAATGAAAAGGGAGAAAGTTTTTACCTGGACGGCCTGGGGAATCTAATGCCCCTGAATCCTGCTTTTTCTGCCCGGGTGCTTGTTGCCACAGGCTCTATCCGGGAACCTTTCTCGAAAAAGGTTTGTTACCTTACCGACTCAGTAAGAATAAAAGATTCGATGGAATATCACTCCGTGATGAACAATCTTTACAAGTTATCAGCCTTCATTACCAAAGATAAATTTCTGAAAGCGCAAATTGAACAAATCTATGTGGACCCGAAAGGAGAATTTGAGCTGGTCCCCAGGGTTGGAACCCATATCATCCTGATGGGAAGAGCAGATAACCTGCAAGATAAATTTGAACGTTTGTTTGTCTTTTACAGGATGGGACTGAGTAAAACCGGATGGAGCAGATACAATATCATCAATATAAAATTTAAAAATCAGGTTGTTTGTTCAAAAATTTAGTCAGGATATGAAAACATCAGAAATCATTGTAGGATTAGATATTGGCACGACGAAAATTGCGGTCATCGTAGGGCATAAAAATGAATTTGGAAAGATCGAGATCCTTGGCCATGGCAAGGTTCCGTCGATCGGAGTAAAGAGAGGCGTTGTTTCCAACATTGAAAATACGGTTCAATCGATCAAGGATGCTATTAAGGAAGCTTCGCAGAAATCGGGTGTCGATATCCAGTTTGTGAATGTCGGAATTGCTGGCCAGCACATAAAAAGCCTGCAGCATCATGGTAGTACAATCCGCAAGGACAGTGAAACAGAGATCAGCCAGGAAGAGATCGAGACACTCGTCAATAGCATGTACAACCTGAATATGAACCCGGGGGAAGAGATCATCGAGGTCATTCCCCAGCAATTCAGCATCGACGGAGAACATGTTGTCAAGTCGCCCAAGGGGATGATGGGCAGTTCGCTGGAAGCAAATTTTCATATTATCGTGGGCCAAACGGCTGCTGCGAAGAACATCTATAAATGTGTAAGGAAAGCCGGTCTTGAAGTGGTTGACCTGATCCTTGAACCCATTGCTTCAGCCGAGGCTGTTTTGAGTGAAGAAGAAAAAGAAGCCGGTGTCGTTCTCGTGGATATCGGCGGAGGAACTTCGGATATAGCCATCTTTCATGAGGGCATCATCCGGCATACGGCCGTGGTTCCTCTTGGCGGAGATATTATCACGGAAGATGTCAAAGAAGGGTGTTCGATCATTAGAAAACATGCAGAAGAGCTGAAAATTAAATTCGGCTCTGCGCTGGCTAGTGAAAACCGAGAAGAAGAGATTGTAGCCATCCCCGGGTTGAGAGGCCGTCCTCCAAAGGAGATCAGCATCCGCAACCTTGCTAACATCATTCAGGCAAGAATGGAAGAGATCATTGAATACATCTATTTTGAGATCAAGAATTCAGGTTATGAGAAAAAACTTATCGGAGGTATTGTGCTGACAGGCGGCGGTGCGCAGATGAAGCATATCGCACAACTGACAGAATTCAAGACCGGCATGGACACGCGTATCGGTTATCCCAATGAACACCTTGCCAACGATGTTCCGGAGGAGATGGCCAGCCCTATGTATGCAACCGGAATCGGCCTTGTTATTGTCGGGATCGACCGGTATGAAAAGGAAAAAGAAAAAATGAAACCTGTTGTTGAGGAGGAGATTCAGGAACCCGAGGAAAAAGCGATGAAAACAAAGAAGGTGAAGGTGAAGAAACCAAAGGATCCAGATAAATCAGGGAAGAAATTCACCGATTCATTTATTGAAAAAATTCAGAAGTGGTTCGACGAAGAGAATGAATAAATTCTGCTATTAACAATTGTTCTGTTAATAAAAAAACAAGCTTGTCATTTTTAATGCTTTGTTTCTGTCTAATTTTAAAAAAGTAAATTCCCATCCTATGTTAAAATTTGATTTACCTAGAAACCAATCATCAATCATTAAGGTGATCGGTGTCGGCGGAGGTGGTAGCAATGCCGTAACACACATGTTCCGGCAGGGCATCAAAGGTGTTGACTTCATTATTTGCAACACCGACTCTCAGGCGATGGAATCCAGTCCGGTGCCTACAAAGATACAGTTGGGGGCAAATCTAACGGGAGGACTTGGCGCAGGAGCTGTTCCTTCAATCGGAAAAAACGCGGCACTGGAAAACATCCAGGACCTGAAGAATATATTGGAAAAAGGAACCAAGATGTTATTCATCACTGCAGGGATGGGTGGCGGGACAGGAACCGGTGCTGCTCCGGTCATTGCCAGCGTTTCGAAAGAACTTGGTATCCTCACCGTGGGAATTATTACCATGCCTTTCTCTTTTGAAGGTAGAAAGCGTAAGCAGCATGCTGAACAGGGCATCACCGAGCTGAAGAAGTATGTGGATGCTTTGCTGATCATCTGCAATGATAAGTTGCGGGATCTCTTTGGCGACCAGCGGCTCTCTGCAGCTTTCGGACATGCCGACGATGTGCTGACAACTGCTGCAAAAGGGATCGCCGAGATCATCACGGTTACGGGATATATTAATGTGGATTTCGAGGATGTGAAAACGGTGATGAAGGACAGTGGCGTGGCGATCATGGGTTCAGGACTTGCAAATGGTGAAAACCGCGCTATTTGTGCAATAGAAATGGCATTAAATTCACCGTTACTCAATGACAACAACATCGAAGGAGCCAATAATCTGTTACTGTATATTGCTTCCGGCAAAGATGAAATCACGATGGATGAAGTCAGTGAAATCACCGATTACATCCAGGAAAAGACAAAAAATTCCGCAGAAGTGATCTGGGGAAACGGAATTGATGAATCACTGGAAGACAATATCAGTGTGACCATCATCGCAACAGGATTTGATGTGGAACACAAGAAAAAACCTTTACAGCCAGAAAAGCCGGCGATCATAACACCTCTTTACGAGCAGGAAATAAAAATCAAACCCCTTGAGGTCCCAATGATGCCCAAAGAGCAAACGGTAATTTTAATGGAACAACAACCTGCAGAAGAAATCCAGGCCATCGTACCGGAACCCGAACAAGAACCGGAACCTGCGTCCCGGGTTTTCGAGAAGGAGATCTTCCCGGAAGAATCTTACCCACACCGTACCATTGTCTTCAACATGGAACCCCAGGATACCGAACCCCGGAAGATCATTCATGAAAAACCTGCAGAAGAGATAAAGTACGAAAACAAGGAGGTAGAGATCCCTGTGTCGGACGTTCTTTTCAGGTCTTCTGTTCGACCGGTTCAAAAGACAGAACCTGAAGTCCAGAAAGAACAACCTGAGATGGAGAAGATGATGAACGACCGGGTACAGAAACTCAGGGCATTGAGCGAAAAGCTCAAGACGCATCCTCCGCTGGAAACCCATCTTGCTGAGATTGAAAGCATTCCGGCTTATAAACGCCGGAATGTTGAACTTTCCGATGTACCACCATCTTCCGAATCACAGGTACAACTTTATACAGTTTCCGAAAAAGATAAAAATATCGAGCTCAAAAAGGAGAATTCTTACCTGAACAATAATGTCGATTAATCATGGAACTTGAGAAACTGATCAACAACGATATAAAGAACGCCATGTTGGCCAGGGACCCGGAAAAATTGGAAGCCCTTCGTGCCATCAAAGCCGCTTTGCTGCTGGAAAGGACCAAAGAAGGAACAACCGGGGAGATCCCTGAATCGGTCGAGCTTACACTTCTTCAGAAACTGGTAAAACAACGCAGGGAATCGGCCGACATTTATGCAGCTGCCAACCGGGAGGACCTTGCCAAAAAAGAACGGTTCGAAGCCGCTATCATCGAGAAGTACCTGCCACAGCAAATGGGGGAAGAAGAACTGAAAGAAAAAATCAGGCAGATCATTGCACAAATACAGGCTACTTCCATTAAAGATATGGGAAAGGTGATGGGCGCCGCATCCAAGGAACTTGCCGGAAAAGCCGATAATAAAATGGTTTCGGAAATAGTGAAGAAACTCCTCGGCACCTGATCCTGAGAATGTTTTTCCTGAGCGGTAATTGCATTGCCGCTTTTTTTTTGCAATGATAAATCCTCTCTTTGATTAAAGGCATCTGTAATGCCGTTATTTTTATTGATCGAATGCGGTGGTTTTCTTTAGAAACCGTTTCTCTTTGCGTTTTTCAAGGATCCCGGAGATAAAACAGGCTAGGTTCCAGAAGTGCTTCCATTTCCCAAAACCCCCACGGACATCTGCATACCACCTTTCGCCGCGAAGGATTTTACTGAAAGCCTTCCAGGCATGGTCATTGTTCCTGACAAAGGAATGGATCTTCAATGGGACAGCATTGAATATATGTTTGATCTTGTTTGCCTCCAGCAGTTCCGTCATCAGTTCATCATTGATCTTTTTAGAATAAATATCCAATGAATTGATTTTCCCCGATAAAAATTCAGAACAGATTTCGGCAGCAAGTTTCCCGCTTCTGACTGCATAATAAATCCCTTCACCGGTCAGAGGATCACTCAGTCCTGCCGCATCACCTGTAACCATGACAAACCCTTGATGGAAAATGGATTTCCTTGTGCGGACAGGAATTGGCCAAGATGCTTTTGAACGAGTTTCAAGGAAATGGATCCTGGTACCCGAAGGATCAGCAGGATCTCTGGAAATCGACAGTACAAATTGGTCGTAGTATTGCATCATTACTTTCGACAAGCCGGCAGGGCCGCCCACACCGATGGAAAAATGATCTTTCTTCGGAAATACCCAGGCATATCCCCCGGGAAGTGTTCCCCAATCCAGGAATACCGTGCCGGAGAACCGCTCCAGGTCTTCCGGGTCAGCTGTCAGTTCCGCCTCCCAGGCCAATCCCATTTCAACAGCATCACGCAGTCCTGCCGTGCGAGAAACGATCCCGGAAGCTCCTTCTGCGCCAATCAGCAATCGGGTATGGAATGATTTTTCTTTTGTTGAAACAATAACGCCAGATCTATCCTGCAGGAAGGATATAACCTGTTCACCCATTCTGACTTTAGCTCCGGCATTGATTGCTTTTTGCAGCAGGAAAGCATCCAGGTCGCCGCGCATGGTGCAATACATGAGCGGATCAATCGAATGCCGGGTAAAAACATTGTCGTAATCATGAGAAAAACGAAAAAAATGAATGGTTGATTCGATGACTGGTGAAAGGTCGAAGGGAATCTCTTTTAGAATTTTATGGGTTAATCCACCCCCGCAGACCTTGTACCTCGGAAAAAGGGTTTTCTCAAAAAGGGTAACTTGTATGCCCTGTGAAGCCAGGATATAAGCCGCCAGGGAACCGGCAGGACCCGCACCAACAACGATTACATCCGAATCATAAGCCATCAGAGAAGCTCAAGAACCTCTTTCAGGAGTTTATCTTTATTCACCGGGGTCACTCCTACTTCCTCACATACCAGTCCGCCGGCAAGGTTGGAAATGTAAGCGATCTCATAAGGTGAACATTTTTGGGCAAGGCAAAGTGCAGCTACACTGATCACTGTATCACCGGCGCCCGAAACATCAGAGATGGAACGTATATGGGCCGGGATGAAGATATTCTTTTCATCATAAGTATCTTTCATACTGATCATGACCCCCAATTCGGATAAGGTGGTAAGAATGTATTGGCAATTGAGTTTTTCCCTTAATGACTGCGCAGCCGATAACAGCATCTCACGATCGTTGTTGTCAAATTCAACCTTCATACCTTCCTTTAATTCTTTCAGGTTGGGTTTGAAAAGTGTCACGCCGGTGAAATTGTAAAAATTTTTTTTCTTCGGATCAACGGCCACCGGAATTTTCAGCTTTGTGGCACGGTCAATGACTTCCTTGATCAGGATTGGATTGATTACTCCTTTATTGTAATCCTGGAAGATGATCCCGTCAATTTTTTCCTTTGCCAGGATATTGTCAATATTGTTGAGGAGAATAGTACGGTCGTTATCCGAAAGGTCGTCTTTCACTTCCTCGTCCACCCTTAGCATCTGCGTGCTGTTTCCGAAAATCCGGAATTTTGTTGTGGTAATTCTCCGGGGACTTTGCAGGATGCCGTATGTTGCGATCTTTTCTTTTTTCAGTAGATCGAGAAAATTTACTCCTTTATCATCTTCCCCGATCACCGAACAAAGCACCGGTTTTGCCCCCATGGTTTTGATGTTCATGGCCACATTGGCTGCACCGCCCATGCGGTTTTCCCTTTTTCGTAATGCAACGATAGGAATCGGAGCTTCCGGGGAGATCCGTTCAACTTTACCCCATAAATAGGAATCCACCATCACATCACCGATGATCATAATGGTAAGATGGTTGAAATCCTCAAAAAGCTTTTTGTAATTGCTCTGTTTTTCCATGAAAACCAGGGGGATTAATTTTCCTGCGGAACCAAATTGTAATCTGCGATTGTTTTGATATGCCGGTTGGGCTCATCCGAAGAGACCTTCCCGTCCATCAAACGGATGATCCTGTGGGCATGCAAGGCGATATCTTCTTCGTGGGTGACGATAATCACCGTATTGCCCATTTTATGAATATCTTCCAGTAATCCAAGAATTTCCAGGGAAGTTCTGGAATCAAGATTCCCGGTAGGCTCATCCGCCAGGATAATAGCAGGATTGTTCACCAGGGCCCTTGCAATGGCCACTCTCTGGCGCTGGCCTCCCGATAATTCATTGGGCTTATGCGCCATGCGATCAGAAAGTTTTACTTCATCCAGGACTTCTGTTGCCCTGTCGATTCTTTTTCCTTTTGTGATACCCGCATAAATCAGGGGTAACATGACATTTTCCAATGCGGTTGAACGAGGAAGCAGGTTGAAGGTCTGGAACACAAACCCGATCTGCCGGTTCCGGATTTCAGCCAGGCTGTTATCATCCATCTTGCTCACATCTTCGCCATTGAGGAAATAGGAGCCACTGGTTGGGGTTTCCAGGCAGCCCAGGATGTTCATCATGGTTGACTTTCCTGATCCTGACGGACCCATGATGGCAACAAATTCATTTTTGTTGATCACCATAGAAACAGACCGTAATGCTTCAACGATCACAGTCCCTACCCTGAAATTTTTAACAATATCGACAATCCGGATGATTTCTTTTTCCATATAATGAGATATTATGCCTGGAATACCTGTATATCAACAAAATTACAATTTTTATCAGAAATGAAGGATAAAATCTTCCTTGCTCAGACCCTCCTTGAAAAATACCAATCCCATTCTGAACAGGTCAATAGTGATGATAACCGAAGGATGATCCTGAATTTCTTTCCAGACTTCTTCCATCTCCACCGACCAGTGAATATCATCAAGAATAAGAACAGAATCATCGTGGATGTGTTGTAAACATTGATTAAAATATTGTAGGGAAGGCTTTTTCCGGTGATTTCCATCGATAAAGAACAGGTCCACTTTGCCAAGATTCTGAAGCAAGCCTGGCAGAATGTTTTCAAAAGAACCTGTAACCTGTTGGACATTTGACAGGCCCAGCAGTTCGAAGTTCTTCCTGGCAAGGGCTGCCGTTTCCTGGCATCCTTCAATGGTTGTGATCTGTCCTTGCGGGTTACCCATTGCCAGGTAGGATGTGCTCATCCCGAGTGATGTTCCCAATTCAACCATGATTGCCGGCTGGAAATGCCTTGCAATGCGAAAGAGTAGCTGGCCATAGGCGGGTTTAACGCAGGATCTTTTGATAACCTTTTTCATGGGAACAATACGATGGCACCAGGGAATGTCACCGGCACCGGCACCCAGGTCAGACATTTTTATGTATCCCTGATCCTTTAAAAGCCGTGTCCGCAGTTTTTCGATGGACCGGAATTCATCGTACCTGGATTTGTTATTCAGGATATGGGCATAGATTTGGTAGACAAAAGGCGAATGAAGGTCAAACTTCGATTTTGCCCTGATCCTGTGGCGTAAAAACCTAAATGCAGTTTCTGATTGTTTTAACATCTTTAAAAAATCGCACAAAATTAGGTCATTTAAGATTATAAAATTCAGGAAAAGGAAAATATAGAAAAACGGGATTTTGCTAAAATTTGTACTTTTGTAATTCAACAGCAGCGGATGATCTTTCATAAGGATTCAAAAGTTTCAGATTATTTTTCGCTTGTCAAGATAAGCCATACTGTTTTTTCTCTTCCCTTTGCCCTGATCGGGTTCAGCCTGGCCATTCATGAGACGGGTGATCCCCATTACTTGCGGTTACTGATCCTGGTGCTTGTGTGTGTATTTTTCGCACGGAATGCTGCTATGGGATTTAACCGTTTCGTGGACCGGGAGATTGACCGGAAAAATCCCCGCACAGCGCTGAGGGAAATCCCGAAAAAGATCATCCGGCCGGGTTCGGCGTTGCTCTTTGTTCTGCTGAATGCAGGTTTATTCCTGGCCGCAGCTTATCTAATCAATCTACTCTGTTTCTTCCTGGCGCCCGTTGCATTGCTGGTTGTATTGGGGTACAGTTTCACCAAGCGGTTCACATTTTTATCCCATGTCATCCTTGGGCTTGGACTTTCCCTGGCGCCTATAGGAGCTTATCTTGCTGTGACAGGCTATTTTGCGGTGTTGCCCGTTATCTATTCCGTGATCGTCATTTTCTGGGTAGCCGGGTTTGATATCATTTATGCCTTGCAGGATGTTGAATTTGATAAAACCGAAAAGTTAAGATCAATCCCAGAATCCTTCGGTGACCGGAATGCGCTGACGGCTTCGGCTTTATTTCATTTTTTCGCCATCGTATTGACTGTTTTCGCAGGATGGCTGGGAAATTTCCACATCTTTTACTGGATCGGCGCTGCAATTTTCAGCACCATCCTGATCTACGAACACCTGATCGTGAAACCTTCTGATCTTTCCAGGGTCAATATTGCCTTTGCAACCCTAAATGGCATGGGGAGCGTGGTATTTGCTGTTTTTGTGATCATTGATATTTTCCTTCGCTAAGCTTCCAGCGGTGCCGTGGTGCTATGGTGAAATGATTAATCTATTTTAACTTTAAGAACTTTATAAACTTGATAAACTGACTTTGTCACTTCCCCCAATTATCTCTATCAAGAGACCGGTACTGTATCGCTTCTGCGAGATGTTCAGCCCGGATGTTGTGTTGCTTATCAATATCTGCGATCGTCCTTGAAACCTTCAGGATGCGGTCGAATGCACGGGCAGAAAGGCCGAGTTTTTCCATTGCATTTTTCAGCAGGAGATTTGAGGCATCATCAAGGTGGCAAACCTTCCTCAACATTTTTACCGACATCTGCGCATTACAATAGATGCCGGGCATTCCCTCAAACCTTTTTTCCTGGATCTGCCGTGCCTCGATAACCCTTGCACGTACAATTTCGCTCTTCTCAGAAGGACGTGCATCGCTAAGTTCACGAAACGGCACGGGAATAACCTCTACATGAATATCAATCCGGTCGAAAAGAGGGCCTGAAATCTTGCTAAGGTACTTCTGAACATTTCCAGCGCCACATCTGCATTCGATCTTTGGATGGTTATAATAACCGCACGGACAAGGGTTCATGGCAGCTACGAGCATGAAACTTGCCGGAAAATCAACCGAGAATTTCGCCCGGGAGATGGTTATCACCCGGTCTTCCAATGGCTGACGTAAAACTTCCAGCACCGTTCGTTTAAATTCGGGAAGTTCATCCAGAAATAAAACCCCGTTATGGGCCATAGAGATTTCCCCAGGTTGAGGTATCCCTCCTCCTCCGACCAGGGCCACATCTGATATAGTATCTTAAAAGGTGGTGATATTTCTAATTTATCCTTATCTTTACAACCTCTTGATTCTCAAACTTCCCTATGATGAAAAGAAATGTAGTTCTATATGTTAGGGTATCCACGGATAAACAAGATTATAATCGGCAGATTAGTAGTCTAAAAATGACATGCAAGAATAATAATTACGAAATTATCAAAATATTCGAAGAAAAGGTCAGTGGGATAAAAAGTCAAAAAGAACGCCCTGCATTGAATGAAATGATGGAATTTGTCAAAGATAAATCACAGAAGATTGAAAAGGTAGTCGTTCAGGAAATAAGCCGATTGGGAAGAAGTACACTGGAAGTCAAAAAGACGATTGAAAAATTAAGTGAGGAGAATATCTCAGTGTACATTTCCACTTTTGGTTTAGAAACTTTAGATTCAGACGGGAAACCAAATCAATATGCCGGATTAATATTTACAATACTTTCAGAACTTGCTCAAATGGAGCGAGAAACGATAATTTATAGAAGTCAGGATGGATTATTAGAATCGGCAAAGAAAGGTAATGCAGGTGGTGGAATCATGATACCTTATGGCTACAAAAGGGATAAAGATAAAAAATTGGTCATTGATGAAGAAGAATCAAAATTAATTCAAAGAATTTACGGTTTATCATTACAAGGGAAAGGGACTCGAGTGATAGCGGAGATTCTGAATTCAGAACACATTCAAACAAGAGGAAATAAGTCATTCACTAAAAGAGTGAAATTACCAAATGGCATATTGAAAGCCCCCGGAGAATTTGAATGGGCAGGGAATACAATTTTATCAATTTTACGAAATCCAATATACAAAGGCGAACGAAAGTACAAAGGGAAACTATTGACTGACCCTATCATCGTAAAATCACCAGTAATCATTGACCTTGAAATCTGGGACAAAGTACAAAATCAATTAATAATTAATAGGAATGATAATCCAAGGAATACAAGACATGACTACATCCTCAGAAAAAAACTAATTTGTGGATTTTGTGGACGCTACTACACTGGAAAGAAAAGAACATCCCTAAAAGACAACTTTTATCAATGTAGTTCAAAGTTATATCCTCGACATAAGTGTAAAAATAAGGGGATTTCAATTGTCAAAATTGAAAATGTTATCTGGTCAATCCTTCGGACTGGAAATAAAGATTTCCAGACCAATCTAATCATTAAATCAACTATCGATAATACTGACAGCATTAATGAGTTGACCATTAATAAAGCCCGACTTGAAAAGGAAAAGAAATCAGTTGAGGTGTCTCTGGGAAGAACATTTGAACTATTTGCAACTACTGAAAGCATGTCTATTGACATAGTGAAAAATTTGGAAAAGAAATACCAAAACAAGTTGAAAAGAATAACCAAGGATTTATCAAAGATTGATTCTCAAATATTTCTACTCAAAGTACAAAGTGAAAAAAGTGCATCAGTCGAAAAACTCCTTGAAAAGCTTTACGAAATAGAAGAAAACTTTTCTCTTGCTAAGGAGATTATTAATGAAGTTGTGGAAAAGTGTATAATTTTTAACTTAACAAAAGAAGATACTGCACTCTTGACGGAATACTTAGAAGTCAGAAATGACGAGTTTTTTTATTTAAAGGTCTTTACTTATAATTCTATCATTCCTATAAAAGTTATAATTTCAAGAATGAGCGACAACATTCATTACCTCACCGATAAGATTCAGTATAATGATGAGAACCGCTCATTGATAGTTAAAGATACATTTCTTCTGAATTCTTTACATACACTTCCAATCTCACGGATTAATAGGGATAAGGTAAAATAAAAGGTCAGATAAGATTTACATCGTCCTAATCAAGTTCAAAATGTGTAAATGATGGACAAATTTCTCTTGGGAATGTCATGGATTGGAGTGCCCACACTGGAAAATCAATCTTTGATTATGTTCAACGGGGGTTCGATGGTGAAAATCAAATGAAGAAACTCTATTCTGGTATTTTGATAAAGTCTTCCGTCAGGAAGAAAAAACCAGTTAAAAACTCTTTCAAGAAATCAACTGGCTAACTAACACCTGAGGTCAACTCCCACTTTTGTGTCACATCAGAATTAAGACTTGCCTTTAATATTGTTAGGAAGGTGGAGTTTCTTGAATCAACATCATTCTTAACGGCGGCAACAGAAAATATTTTAAACTTTTTTACCAGTGTCGCTTATATTGGATATCAGCTGCTGTAATGCAGACAAAAAAGAATCCAATTACACATGGAAAAGACAATAACAATTTATTCTGATGATAGTTCATATCATGAATATATTAGAAGACTTTTTGAAGAAGAAAATGAACTTGAAACTGATAGGCAGTTTAGAGAGGAGATGCTACTGAAAGAATGGGATAAGGAATTCAAAGCATTTGAAGAAAATGAAGATGCAATTTATTATGAAAAATATTTATTGGCCGAGTATGAAGCCCTTGAAGAAAAAAAGTTGTTTACTGAGGACTTTTATTATAAATGCGAGGAGTTAGCTTATGGAACTCGCAGGAAAAAGAAGATTTTATCGAGAGAACAAGTCAATGCATTACAAGATGAATTCTCTCTTCCAGAGGAAGAAGGATTTTATCACTACATACTTGAAGATGATTATCAGAAAATGTTAGAACCTGAGGATAATGAATTTCTTTGTGATTTTGAATGGGATGAAATATCCGAATACGAAAGAGATAAGGAAGGCCGCAGGCATTATGGCAGGTATGATTACTGGTTGTCGAATAATGGTGTATCAAACTTAAATAATGCTTACTATGATTTAGAAAATCTATTTTACAAAATTGATTACTTTTATATAGGTGGCCCTTGTGAGCCGGATGGTTATGTTAATTCTTATGAGTGCGATAAATGTTACGATGAACTACTTAATTACGGTACAAAGCCGACTTTGCAGGAAAGATTAATAAATGAGGAATATAACCATAAAAAATTTGAAGCCTTAAAAGCCCTTTCACCAAGTGCTAGTGATGAAGAAATTAATAATTTCCTTTATTTGTATGAGTATGATAGTCACAAGTACTATCTTCCAACAGAAATCAAAAGGGTGAGGGATTACATACAATCTGAAGAGCACATTAACGAATTTCGCTTTACCAAGTTGAGCGACATATTGAAAAACAGATAGTCTTCGTGTAAGAATTGATTTTCGAAAACCAAAAAGCATGAAACCCGTACCTTATATTTCATATTTAATGACATCCAATTTGGGTCTGAAAAGGTTTGATTTTTTAAAAAATCCTATAGCTTTCAAAGTCTGAATTAAATCTGTCCAATATGTACCAAGACACCTTACCAACCAGAGAAATCCTTCATGACCTCACAATGATGGGGTCTTCTCTATCCACTCTTTTGAATAAAGGGAAGGAATACGACAAAATCATTCAATACATCATCGACAACAAGTTCTACTACAACCTTTATCAATCCATCCCTTTGAAAAAACTATCACAAGAAAATGGTTGGATATTGGGATTGAATAACCAATTGATTTGGCTATCTATAACTTAAAATTAAATTAACTGTTTGAAGTGAAACCCTTGTCAGTTGGAATTGTTTTAGGAAGTTTGTCAGAAGAGGGGGTTGAATTTTTTACTTTCTCGATTCAATTGCATCTTCAATCCAACTTTCGAGATTACCACTTATATCATTGTATGTATCCGTTGCACTTGGATTATAACACTTGACTTTAGTAGATAGTTTTGTTCCATCGTTAAAGGTGAATTGTTCAAACGGATTAGTTCCTTTAGAACATTTTCCAGTTTTTGGGTCTTTTAGATTATGAATATATATACCTAAAAGCCCCTTCTTATCTTTCCATGCCTTTAAAATTTCATATTTCACCCAAGGCCTCTTATAGGTTTCTTCACCTATTAACACAACAACACAATTCTTGTAGTTCATGTTGTCCTCAATCCATTTTTCTATAGCGTTTGTACCACCTCTTTTAACTGTTTCCCATTCATTTACTGAGACTGGTTCGTTACCTTCCAACACACCCATATTCCTGATTTGTTGAACTCTAAAGACATCATTGTCGAAATGAAAGCTGTAAAAAACTTTTCGTTTAGCCATAATACTAATTTTTTAAAAATTTGGTAATGAAATCTATGATTAATTCAATTAATTGGTCAGGGGAAAGATTTTTATCGTCCATCTTCTTGAATAATCCAATATTATCTCTGGTGCCAAAAATAGTAGAGTATTTTTTAAGGGTTTCTGACCAAAGTTTATGGGCCATATAGCCCGTTGCACCTACAGGAATGACGAGAGATTTTTGCTCAAGTGATATTTCATACTCGCTTTTAACTCCATTGGCTAAAACGACTTTCCCATTTTCCAATTTATTACCAAAGAGAAAAATTGAAATTCCCGAATAGGAAATCATATCCTTACGATAATTTGTCCATTGCTCTTTTGCTTTTTCGCCTTGAGGAAATGGTCTTAATAACAGTTGACCTTTCAAAGTTTCTTTCTTATTTAAATATAATTCTTCAAGAACACCGGCAATAACTGAACTGCCAACCCCAAGCCCAAAGCCTGAAACAATTTTATAGTCTTGTTTTACTAATTCTTGGCTAAGTTTTGATATAAACTTATCTGCTTTAACTGAATCCCAATCTCCATATTCATGAGCGCTTCCTGAGATATAAATTGTCCGGCGTTTGAATCGATTTTCAATTTCTTTAAGAACCTCAGTAATCTCTGAATATTCACTAACTAATAGTACATGAATATTAAACCGAAGAAGGTCTGTTATCACCAAAGCCTGTTTAGTCTTTCTATATTCAAAATCCTCAGAGGTTTCTTTTGGACTCTTCTTCACTTCTCTAAAGAAGCAATAATGTTTTCTTTGGTTATTCTGAAAAGTGATTCTAATGCGACTAAGGATATAATCAAGGTTTGGGTCAGTAAAACTAAATCCAATGAATAGAAAGGTTTTAGAAACTAAATCACCACTGAGGGTGTTAATAAATGCCCCATGTGTCTGAAAATACTTTTCGTACTGGTCTTTTGAAATTATTGCATCATCAGGATTTTCAACATCACCATGCATTTTATATAGGATGGCATTTCTTCCATGAATTGTTGTAGCAAGTTGCTTTGTAGTATACTTTACATCTACAATCTTCCCCGTATCTTGTAATGCCTTCTCAATAAGTCTATCATAATTTGTTGTCCAGTATGTAAAAATTGGAAGCCGTGCGAGTATTTCATGATTGGGATTTGGCACTTTACCATGATGAAATTCATTGGCGATTTTTTGATTTAACGAATGTCTATTGTTAGCATTCTTATTTAAGTGATACTGTGTCAAAGAAATTAAATCATTCTCCTTTTCAATATCTAAGGACAATTCATCTGCAAATTCCTTTAATAAACCTTTCCAATCTACATGCCCTGATGCAGCAGAAAGACCAGCTCCGGCAAATATTGCTGCATTGTTTTCTTCAATCTCCTTTAAATAAGTTGTTATAAATTGCTCAATTTTTTTTGTCATAAGTCATTTATTTAACCATTGTTCAATTGTTTCCCATGTATTATCAGGATACCAAACATAATATCCTTCACCTCCAGTTTGTCTTGGATTTAATTCAATCCTTGGGTATATTTGTAAATATTCATTCCCTTTCCAAGTACCACTATTATCTGCCAATGGCAAGATGGCGAATTTCTTTGGTGGGAATTTAAAGGGGTCAGCAATCCCTACCTCCCAATTACACCATTTTGAATCAACAGCATTGTTTGTAGCCAACAATACGAACTTATCATTCAAAGCAATAATTTGATTCTTAATTTTGGTGGCGGTCACTCCAGTTGTTCTTTCGGGCATAGTTTCATCAGCCCAATCGACATAAATTTTAATCCCTAAGTTTTCGAAAAATATTTTTGCCTGTTCGACTACATCCTTATCATGATGTGAATGAGAAAGAAAAATGCTTGTCGTTGCTACCGACTTAGAAAATGTTCTACTTTCGTTAACATATCCTCTAAGTCCACTATATCCCACTTTACTTTGAGCAATAGCAGAAAATTGACCTCTTGTTAATATGGCCATTTTTTAAAATTTATTTTGGGTGTTAACTATCTCAAATAAGTTTGACTTTTTAAATGATAAACAGAAAGTTTAATAAGTTTCAGGATTTTTGGCACAAAGGGTCAGTTGAATAAAAGACCGATTATCATTTTCCGAACCTTATAGCAAATTTAATAAATATTAACTTCCCTTAGATGTTTAACATAAAAGGAAAAATCTTTTACAAATCGTCACCTCCCAACTTGAAAAATAAACTGATATCGCAGTTTATCCTAAGAAAGACATTTGCACTTTAATTCTGATTATGAAATAATCTCAATCCATAACTCATTTTTATCACTTTCCGGGATTAATATATACAAGAAAAACCTTTCCCATGATTACTCTTTATGACAAATTTGTAGACACCCAATCCCATGATGAAAACCAAGAATTAATCGACCATACAATTCAGGAGTATCTGGGTTCATTTGAGCGAAGGATGCTCTGTTTCGAAAGCAGATGGATAGATGACCTATACCAGAAACTATCCGTCAAGCCATTCATTGAGAACTTAGACCAACTCACTGGACAACCAATAACGGTGGGGTATAAGTACTTTGAATCTGGAGAACAATTAAAATTCCATTTACAGTGGCCTGATGGGGAAGCATGGAAGAATCCTTTGATGTGGGCGAATAGTATGACTTATATTTCCTGCCATGGTTGTCCAGCCGGACTTGAACTACCACTTGGGTTGGTTTCTCATGCTGAATTACAGGATATCTTCAAGGATTATGGAAGTGATACATCAACCGTACTGTATTTTTCATCCTGTAAACTTTTTCAGGAAGAAAATTACGGGATAGAGCTTTTACAGTCCAGTCAATGCCGTGGAATCTTTGGTCTAACCAAGGAAATTGGGTACACCACAGGGTTATTGCTTGACCAAATTCTTCTCAGTACTTTTTACTTATATCTTGACAGCGACCCGTTCAAACATCTGGTGGAAATCTATGAGTGTGTTCTTGAATCCTTCCCACCAGCAAAAGAGTCAGGGTTTACATTGTTCATCCCATAATTTACACTGACGGTCTTAACATCTTTTCAAAATCCACAAGATTTTTTCGATTAATCCCGAATGCATTTCCCCTACTAAGAAGTAATCGATTCCCACTTCTAATACTTTGATTTTCTAAATCATGTGAAAATTCGACACACCCTAATATCCGATTTTGTTTGATGGCGAAATTGCCTGTGTGCATCGTGCCACCATGAATTTCAGTTTCAATGACAATTACGCCCAGACTCAATCCAGATTGTAATCTATCCCTCTGGACAAAGTAAGATTTTCTGGGGGATGAATTTTCCGGGTATTCAGAAATTAGTAACCCCCCTGAATTGACAATTCTCTCAGACAATTCTATGTTCTCTGGGGGATAGATATTCCCTATTCCTGACGGGAGAATGGCTATCGTCTTTCCCCCGTACTTCAGACAAGTTTCATGAGCAACGGTGTCAATGCCACGAGCCAGCCCACTTACAACATAGTATCCCCTTTCTACAAACCACCGAGTAATTATTTGACATACCACTATTCCCTCAGGGGTTGGGGTTCTCGTACCAATGATAGCAATTAGTTTTATGGCATTAATCAAGGAGATGTCCCCCAGATAATATAGGATTGAAGGTGGATTTGGAATGGAATGTAATCGAGATGGGAAGCCCTCATCAGTTAATGAAATCGATTGATTCCTTTTATTCATCAGCTAAGAAATATGAGATAATAAAGTTCACCATAATCTACAACCTTTCGGCATTCCAACCCTTCGGGAATAAAATGGAAACTGTCACTGGCTTTGTAAGGAATCATCATTGGTGAAAACAGACAATATATCCTCACAAGTTCAATTATCTCAGGTCGCTCCCTCTCAAAAATGAAGGTCGGCAAAGGTCGAGAACAATCTGATAAGAGGTCTTGAAGTTTCAGTTGAAAAAATCGATTCTGAAGTTCATCGTCCATTATGAGTTCAAAATTACATCCAATCGGCCGGAAAGAAAAACCATTTTCTACAATGGATGTTCTGTTTACACCATCTTTTTCTTTCTCCGTTCAAGCGTCTTACGAATATCCCTGTCTATTTCTTCGAAAAGTTTCTGGTACATCCCATAGTTCTTGAGATAATCGACCAATTCCATGATTCTCTGTTTTCTGGATTTTGCTTTCATAATATTTTTTTCTGCTTAATCCGTCAAAAAGCTAAAAGGTAATACGGAAAATCGAAGAATTTCTCGACAAATTTTCCAATTGGCTCATTATCTGAATGATTAATTTTTCAATGGGAACGGAATATACCATTTCTCCAGAGGTTGCAAGATTGGATTTTAATAAATGTCGACTCCATCTAATAGTCAAGAATCTGGTTTTTCAGGACACTGCTTTGCAGCAGCCAGAGAATTAATCACATCCGGGACTCTTTATTATTCTTTATAATAGAAATTCTTCGATTTTCAGTTTTAATATATACATAAAAAAGAACCTATGGTATGATACCTTTCATCTTCCTTGAAAGCGAATTGTATGTAGACTTCAGGACATTGACCAACATGGCATCGGTGTCAAGGTCTACATTGTACAGACGACTAATTAGTACTGTACCTCGAAAAAGTTTCGGGAACAAGAAACTAATCTTGTACAAGGACATTCTCTCAAACCCCAAACTATCAATAATAATCGAGAAAGATGGTGCACCTGCTAACATTTGAACGCTACATTGAAAGAAAGTGGCGTAGGAGAATTAAGAAAGAAAAGAATATGAAATCGAGAAAGCCTATTCTTGAACCCATGAACCCGGACGAAATGGTTGATGGCCGTGAATACGACCAGACTGAAACAGGTATTGTGGGTCAATTCATCTTTAAGGTCTGAGAATTCTCAAAACATAAAAAACTTTTATAATGGACATTTATATCCGAAACCAAAGGTACTATTACTCATTTCTATACTTAAAGGCTCTGTCGGGATTCTCTTCTCATAAACTTCAATATTTACTGGATAAGGAAAATATTTCAAGAGTACGATACAACGAGTTTTGGATTTATAAGTTGGAAGATTTATATCATTCGAAGATTTTCAAAGATTTAATACAGCCAAATGTCGTTGTGATAGATAATTATTGGAAGGAGGTTCAATAAAACCTAAAATTGGGGTGCTGCATTCATTCTAAGACATGGTCAGCCTAATGCAAGGAGGGAAACACCCTGCGAGATTAAAATCGTTGCAAAACTTCTGTAAGTCCTTTTCTTCATTGTTTACATTTTCCCCATTAGTAAGGTGCTTCTTAATCTTTACTCAGTGGAATGGATAATGACCTTCATGTTTATTCCAACTTTCCATTTTTATACCATCTTATTCTATCTGGGAAATTCTCAGAATCTTTAGTCTGAATTACTTTTTGCACTTCAAAAATCACAAGTGAACTCGGTATTACTTGACAAACCTTCACTTTTTCTTCACTTTCTATTTCGTTTAGGCCGAGTCTTATCCTTTCTTTAAAATTGAAATTTTTAAAGATTTCTCTTTTCCATAATTGTAACCTATTTATAAGTTCTTCAGGTGAATAATGCTTAATATTCAGATTCTTGAACACCTCAAAATCCATTCCATATCCTTCAATTGGGTCACTGAACCAAACAGGACCACTATCAATTGTCTGAAAACATATTCTATGATTTGTATTATTTGGATAAGGTTGATGCCCATCGACTTTTACAAATCTCAACAAATTAACTTCAGGTGGTTCATATAGGTCAGGTGGTTCAAAAATCATGGGACAAACATAATTTACATCTACATTTCCCAACGAACCTAAAATATTTAGGGTTTGGTGCTGAGACATCCCTGTGGTATTATTTGGGATTAAACTTAAATCCACAAAATAAAATGGCAAATGGAAATTCTGAGGTTGATTACCCACTCCAACCATTTGTTTCACCACTTTAAATTGGAGAAAATAGGACACATAATCCCTATCATTAAAACGGATTCCATTTTGAACTCGATTTCGAATTTCATTAAAAAAATCATGTTCGGGCAAGACAGAACGAGTCCATCCTTGGTCAAACCCGACCCATGATTCTCTTCGTGGAGAGGGTTTGTAGATTCTATAAATATTGCCATAACACTCTCTAAGAGATTCAACTATACTTTTAAAGTAATACATTTCAAGGAAAGCTTCATTCATGTCAAAAGGATTTATAATTCGAGTTGTCAATTAATCACCTAATTCCTAAGTACTAAATAATTCACATACCCCCGTTTCCAATTTCAAACCTCACCTTTTACACTGGCATTGATGTTATTGGTTCATTTGAATAGATATGATTCAAAGATAATTCATTTGATTATTTCTTCGGCATAGTAAGGAATCGAAATTTTAAAATTGACCCCAAAAGATTCTATATATACAAGTATATCATAATTACCTGAATCCGTAGTGGGGTGAGTTAACCTCACCATGGATTGAAAAAAGAATCACATTATGAATGACATTATTAATACCCAAAGCACTCAAACACCTTATGAATACTAAGAAAATCCTTTATAAAGGTTGCAATTTAAAAACAGTACACTTGTTTCACTTAGTTCACAGATTCATTTATAAGTGGTCTTTCGATGTGGACGCTGTCTATTTATACTCCAGAATTTTACTGAAAAATTATGGAATGAACTACCACCTCTTGCTCGAATACCTGATGGAAAATGGCATCATTGAACTCACAGCCAATTATTCTACCGAGAATGAAACTTCTAACCAATACAAATTGACCATTCCCTTAGATGAAGTTCTGATTTATCAATCTACCGATTATGTATTTAACAAGAACCATCGAATTCACATGGAGAACAAAGTAAAATCAGTTAATGAGGTGAAAAGTCCCATTCCTGTTCAACTACGAAAGAAATTGGTTTCAGACCTTCAATCGGTAACAATTCACTCTGATGAAGCAATCAAGATTATTGATGAAAAAATAGAAAAGGATAACCGTAGGAAGTACCTGAAAAATCTGATAATGATAACCAAACTCAGGGATGGGGATATCTTTTGGAAATTCGATGAACACGGCAGATTTCATTCAAATCTGACCAATTTAAAAAGAGAGATAAAGAAATGTTGTTTAGAGATTGATGGTGAACCCATCCTTTCACTGGATATAAAGACCTCACAACCTTTTTTCCTTGCACAGATTCTAAAAAGTGAATGGTTAAATAATGAGTGTCCAGAAATTCAAAAGTTTATCAGTTTAGTCGAGGGTGGTGATTTATATGACCACTTTCTCATTCGATATCCAGACTTATTTAAAGATAGAGATGCAGTCAAACCAATGGTTTTTAAAAGTCTGTTTGATACGAGAGAGTATGTACACCATTACAAGGAACTATTCAAAGTTGAATTTCCTGTGGTTTATGAATTCATTGAATCCTATCCCATAGTCTTTGGAGAAGAGCTATGGAGAACCCTTCAAAGGATGGAAAGTGAACTTGTCTTTAACAAAATCTATCAAACTATTATTAATGAGATTGAAGGTATCAGATTGTTCACTGTCCATGATTCAATCCATTTTCCAGAAAGATATTATGATAGGGTAAAAAAGATATGGGACGCAGCATTGGAAGAGTTAATCAATAAATGAAATGAAAAAAAACCAAGAATATATATTTCGTCTAGTACCATTAATGTGACATAAAAATGAGGAAACCTTTGATGGAATTGGTGTTTATAGATTTTTACAGGTATTTAGAAGTGATTGCATCAATAGACTTTCCGAAAATTTAAGGTTGCCACTGACCCAAAATATTTGATATATAGTTCTATAAAGCCCTATCATGGGTCAAAAAATAATCATGAAAATCAAATGGTAACAAATGAAAGTAGTTTATACCACGAATACCTGATACGCTTGGATGGTGAACTTTCTCAAAAGCTGATGCACTTTGCCAAAGAAAATGACATGACCTTAACGGGCACAGTTCGTAAAAGCCTCCGTCAATTTTTCCAGAACGAGGAATCAGGTGAACCTGCTATTGCAGTAAAAAACAATGACCCAATAGATGAAAATATCAATAGATAAACTCACACCCCACCCCTTGAATCATAGGATATACGGAAACGAGGATAATCTTTCAGAACTTGTCGAAAAAATAAAGACCTCAAATTGGATAAAACCCATATTAATAAACTCCCAAAACACCATAGTCTCTGGACACCGAAGGGTTGAAGTCTGTAAAATCTGTGGTATTACTGAGATTGAGTGTGAAATTGTGGATGCTGACCCAGTAAAACAATTGGAACTATTCGTTGCAGAAAATTTCTATCGTGTTAAAACAACTACGCAACTAATGAAGGAAGCTGACATTTATCAGGAAATTGAACAACATAAGGCGTACCAACGAAAAGTAGAAATTGGGAAACAGAATCTGGGTCAATCATCAGAAGAGGTCAATTGGAATCAACTGGGAGAAACTGGTCGTACTTCACAAATTGTTTCCAGAAAAATTGGAATGAGTGAATCTTCGTTCAAGAGGGCGAAAAGTGTCAAGGAGTTTTTGAAAAATCATCCGAACTGGGAATGGATTTTCGAGGAAACGATGAACCAATCGGTCGATGGGTCAGTAAAACTGAAGGAAAAATCACCTGAGTTCATTGAAAACTTAATTGAAAGAGTAAAGGGGGATAAGGATAAGATTCTTCCGACCATTCGTGAAATGGAAAAGGAAGAACAGAAATCAAATACTCCTTTACCACCCGGCCAGTATGGTGTAATCATCTTCGATTTCACTAATCGACATACGGATAACCTTCTCAATACAGATATTTCGTCAATCTGTAAACCTGATTGTGTTTTGTTTATGTGGGTGAGGCCTCACCAGATTGATTCTGGTCTTAACACAGGCAAACACTGGGGATTCAGGTACTGTACCAGTATTTTGTGGAATAAGGATATCGAGAATCAGATTTCTACCAACGGGGAAATACTCGTGGTAATGGTCAAAGGCTCACCAAAAGTCAACTTCAAGTTTTTCGATAGTTCACCTGAGAAACCCAACATAGTTGAACAGATGATTAAAGAAGAATACAAAGGGTGGTCAACTGTCGAACTTTTCACTGGTCAAGGTTGGAAAATCTGGTAAGGGACGAATAATCAGATTCAGCAAAAGCATGGATTACTTCAAGATTAAGAAACAAGAAAAACTCTCTCTCTATGGAATCTAAACCGTTTTTTAACCAAGACATGAATCCGTTTGATTTCAGTATATCTTTTGAACCCATCGGCCAGAAGGAATTCCTGAGGATGGTCACTTGTTTTTCCTCTTTCCCAGTGGAATCACAGATTGGAAAGCGTTTGTGATGATAGACAAGGTACTATTTGGTTTTTACAGCCTCTAATTGAAACCATATTCTACTATTAGCCTCTGTAACTAATACAGAATACCTTTTCCCTACTTTAACTGAAGCCCGTTTGGCACATTCAAGAACATCATCTATTGTGAAGTTTCCCGCTTTATCATATTCGCCCGTTGGGAGTTTGCATTTTATCCCCTTATCCCCCACTACTATCCTACTAAATTTTTCCATCTCCATTTCTTTGTGCAATCTAATGTAATCCCCCAGATTTGCATTATATAATTCAATCCTCGTTGTAAAATGTGCCATAATAAACTAACTTATTGTGAATACTATTTGTTATTTCCCAAGACGGATTAAAGAACAATGCCCCTCAGTGATAGTCACCCTTCCACCCCAATCCCTATTACCATTTGTAGCCCCATAAGCATATTCACCCGATTTACAAGTGAATGTGAGTGTGCCTTTTTGACCACAATTCGGCTGTTGCCCCTGTTGGAAATAAGTGGTTAGTTCCCCCGCACCATATCCCTCAAGATTGACACTAATTGTTCCTCCCCATTTTAAATCCGAATAAAAACAAACCTGACCGGGTTTTTGAGGGGCAGAAACTCCTGAATTTGGACTTATGATATCGTCAATGAAATATACATCAAGATAATTACTTTCTTGACCGTTTGACTTTGTTACTTTAACAACGGCTTTTGCATCTCGTATTGGCCCCGTAAACGAAACCCTTCTCTCAAAATTATTACTAAGGAAGACTTTGGTAATTTGATTATTGACCACATAAACCTTACTCTCTTCACACAAAGTGTAATTGTCGGAAATCATTACTTTGTGCCATCCATCAATAATTGTTGATGGGTAGTCTCTTGAAGAATGATAAATCTCTTTTGTTTGTTGGATTCTTGCCTTTGTTTCTTCTTTATTGGCTGCCGCCCTTTGGGCGTCTTCGGCATTTAATAAGTATATCAAATCACTCCAGTCTTGGGAGAAACTACTGAAACCGAAAAACAATAATACAATAAGTAATATTTGTCTTTTCATAAAGCACATTTTTTATTCAAATTGAATCAGTTACAAGAAAGCAATAATAATGAATAAATCCCTATACCGCAAATATAAATCAATAAAAAAGGGGCATTAAGCCCCGTTATCGGAATGGGAACGGAAAAGGAGATGATTTACTAAGATTAGCTAATGTGTTTACCAAAAAGCTGATTATTGAAAAGGAAAATTAAAATATTCACAAAAAAGTCGAGATTTCTCAGATTTAACGCCTGTTTTGTTTTTTTTTCTCAGAAATTTTCATTATAATTACACTAAGACATAATCATTGTAAAACACTTTTTTAATACCTAAACACATTGAAAGAACAGAACTTCGAGGAAAAGAAGAAATATGGAACTTTTGAATGGTCGGTAAAAACCATCAACTTCATCACTGGTTGTAAAAATAACTGCAAATACTGTTACGCAAAGAGCATGGGTATTCGATACAAAAGGAACACAGCTGATAACTGGAAAAATGAAGTAGTGAGGGATAAAGATTTGACCAAATCTATACCAAAATACAAAGGAACGGTAATGTTTCCGTCCAGTCATGACATTACCCCAGAACACTTGACGGAAGGTATTACCGTACTGGGTAATATTCTGAAATCTGGTAATTTCGTGTTGGTGGTATCAAAACCACACTTTGAATGTATCCAACGAATCTGTGAAACCTTCACTGATTATAAGGACAAGATATTATTTAGGTTTACAATTGGGTCAACCGATTCAAACATTCTTAAATATTGGGAAACCAACGCACCATCCTATGAAGAAAGATTGGAATGTCTGAAGTTAGCTTACAGGATGGGATACCAGACCAGTATATCCTCCGAACCATTGTTGGATAGGAATGTAGACGACCTGATAAACCGGTTAAGTCCATATGTCACCGATACCATCTGGATTGGGAAACCCAACAAATTGTCGTATAGAACCAGATTGAATGGATATGGGGATACGGAAACGGAAGAAAGGTGTTATGAACTTCTCGAATGGATAAATGACCCAGAGTTCATCATGGGTTTGTATTTACGATATAAGGATAATCCATTGATTCGATGGAAAGACAGTATTAATAGGGATATTCAGAAAATAAATAAATAGATTATGAGAAAAGAAATTACAGAAATTGAATTAACGGTGTTAAAAG